>Ga0102950_1000059_pt1 | contig 25840 bp, 31 predicted proteins | sample SalPon2A_B_D2_MG_FD_78505 | JGI IMG/M metagenome (GOLD analysis project Ga0102950, IMG submission 78505) | Soil microbial communities from South San Francisco under conditions of wetland restoration - Salt Pond MetaG R2A_B_D2_MG | ecosystem: Environmental > Terrestrial > Soil > Wetlands | place...
ACATTTGCTCAGAAAACAATAGAATCCATTCTTTGAGCTCTTTTTTCTTATTCTTACGTTTTTTTGGTCTTATTTTCTTATTCTTTTATTCTTATTGTATGTTTTTTATTGTGTGGAGTGTTTTTTTGGAGTATTTTATGAACTATCCTTATTAAGAGAAGATTTATATACTCCCGAATCTATTATATATTTAGTGAATCGTGAGAAAAAAAAAAACATGGATTCACTAATGGAGTTATTAAAAATGTCTACTCAAAACAATAAACACGGAAAAAATTGTGAATGTGTACCTTGTAAAAGGTTTTACTGGTTTAATGTTGCCGCACTAGCCGGTCAACCAGTTTATAATTTTGGTAGTGAGGAGGAGTACTAGATGGAATTTTCAGCTTTAGAAGACAAAATTATTAGACAAAACCTTGAAATTCTCTCTAAGACAATAAGAGGTAGTGAACAAGAACCTGCTTTGAGAATTACAGACGATTCAGTGAGATTAATACTGGTTAGAAAAACTGATAAAGCACTTGTAATTGAGTACGGTTCATTCGGCTTATCTCTACCTGACAACACTTCTTTTGATGTTGTATGTAAATTTGCTAAGTATGTACTACAGCAAATCGATTTATTTAGAACTATTAATCCTGAATTTATGAATCTATTTTAAATCTCTTTTTTTACTCGAACACTCTCGATCACTCTCGGGATGAGTGATCATTTAATCTCTCTTTTTCTCACTCTTTTAGTATTGTATGCAAGTATTAGTAAGTCAATTTAGTAATAGGCACACAACCAACCTTTATTTTAGTAATGTTCGTTAGATTTATCTCCGTTGGTCTCCCGGCGACCAATTTAGCCCCCTGCGGGGGGCAGTAATTTTTATGTGTGTAATTTTGTGGTAAAAATTTTGGGGTTTGTTCTCATTTGAGAGTTTTTTCTCTCATTTGATAGTTTTTTGTGGGAATGTTTTAGTAGTGATGTGTGAGAGGTAATATTTAGTCTAATGTGGTCCTTGTAAGAGGATTATATTGGAGGAATTGTTATGGGTAATTGGAATCCACAAGTGTATACTGGTTCTGCTCCTGCTGCTGGTGCTGAACATGATTTTAAGTTTGCTGATCAGAATGTTAGTCATAGTGAGCCTATTATGATTCAGTCTTTAATGGTTACTTTGACTGCTTCTGCTCAAGCTGCTAACCGGGTTGTTCATTTTGATTTTTACACTCCTTCGGGTGTGAAATTTTACAGTGTTCGTAATTTGAGCAATATTGTTGCTTCTGATGTGGTTGACATCACCGCTGCTTCTGGTTTGTATAATAGTGAGACTGTTGGCACTCATGAGAATGTTGTGTTGCCTAAAGGGTTTGTTGTTCCGGCTGACACCGAAATTAAAACTGTTGTTGAAAATATTGATGTTGGTGATCAGTTAAGTGATCTTCAAATTGTCTGCTATCCCAACGGTCATTTCCCGGACCTTGATTAGTTGATTAGAAGATGAACGAAGATATTCTTTCTGATTTGGAAGAGGCTCAAAGATTAATTGCTGGTAAATCTTCTTGCAATCATGATCATGAACCAGTTCCTGAACATAGCTGGATGTGTTTTGATTGTGGTATTTTTTTTCTTTCTCCACCTTTAATTAATTTATTTAGAACCCAACCGGAGTTTATTAAGAAATGAGTGAACCAGTTCATTATCTTAGTCAAGAGGAACGAAAAGCTCTTCGGTTTAATCCTCGAGAAGGACAAATTTATTCTTTATCCAATTATGCTCTTCAACGGCATCTCACTATGTTAGAAGATCGATTTATGGCTCACCAACTTTTACCTGAGTGGTTTCGACCCTTAGCAAATGATGGTTGGTCCGTTTTAATTGATAGAACTAAGGATTCTGGCAAAATTATTTATGATCCTTTTGTTCTTCAAGTCATTACATGTCCTACCTGTGGTGAAAAAGTTCTTCGAGAAGAATTAGGAGAACATGCCTTCCATAAACATCTTACTCGTGAAAATCAGTTAAAGATTTTACTCAAAAGTCTTCAACATGAAGTTATTCTCAAATGATAATATTTTTATATCCCTCTTTTTTTCTTTTGAACCGGGTATAAAAAATGACAACTGCATTATTTGCCAGAGATGGACAAGTTTATTATGGTATGAGAAGTTCTTTATCTAACTTTGATTATCAATTTAATTTACCAGCTACTTTTACTAAACCAGTCGTGATTCCTGATCCTTCTGGAAATACTGGAAATATTACTAAAACAGAATATCACTCTGTTACTGAACAAATAGGTATTAATCTTACTAAAGAGGAAGCTATTAAACTTATGTTTGGAATTGCTAAGGAATTAGTTGATTTTCCCTGTGAAAGTGATCGTGATATTGAAGGTAATCTTAATAATTCATGGGGTTTAATTCTTAATTTAGCTAAAAAATCAGAATCAGAATCAACCAAGTAGGTAGCCATCTAAAACCATGTCCGGTCCGATAGTACTATGACTTCCAATATCCCCTTACTTGGAAAGAGTGTTATCGGTTGGGATTGGGATGGAACACTTTCTATTTTAAGTGGGGATTTCATTTTACCTGTTGCTCTTGACTGTATGAAGAAATTTACCGAACTTTATCATGTTGGTAATATTATTATTAGTGGCCGGGAACTCATGCCTCTCGAGATAGTGCAAAAAAATTATCCTTTTATTACTTCTGTGGAGGTTAAAGGAACCGAATCTAAACATATAAATCCTTATCGTTGGAAAATGGCTAAGTTACGACAATGGTGGGATTATGGGCGTGGTCCGCTTATTCTGTATGTGGATAATGATTATAATTTTGTTCAAACCATTCGTTCACAAGGAGAATTGATTCCAGTCTCTACTTCTGAGAACTTTGATATTACTCGACTTGAAAGTTGGATTAAGTTTTACAAAACTCAACGAGTGAATAGAAAAAGTTAAAAATCAGTTGATATAATTCAGATAAACGGAGATATTATGACACGAGGTCAATCATCAAAAACAAAATCCGAATCTGTGGATAATTCAGTTCCAAATTCTGATGGTAGTGCTTTGGGTACTAGTTCATTTGACGTTGGTTCACCAACTGAATCTACAACAGCCAAAGAAATTAATACAAAAAATCAAAAGAAAGTTGAGGTAATAAGTGCTAACAAAAACTCTTTTGTAGTCCGTTTTCCTGAACCTGATCCTAAAAATGATAATGATGCAGTTCGGTCTTTAAAATCAAATGCTTATTTTGATCGATTTGGATCAGTTATCATTATTGGTGGATGGGTAAATCTTTTAGAAGAATTATTAGAATCTAAGAATATTGTTGAGGAATATAATAAAAAAGCTAAGGATATGGGAATTACCTTTCATATTCGTTGGGCTAATTCTGTTTCTATTAATAAAAAGAACTATCTCTATTGTGGTGGTTATATTTACAATTATGAAAATGGTAAAGAAGTTTATAAAGGTAAATATGATGCTCCTACATGGAGAAAAATGATTGGTTCTGAGGCTTTTTTGAAATTAGGTCCTATGCCTCAACTTAAAATTGATAATATTAAATTTTTTCGGGTTCCTTTTCGATTACCTAAAGAAGGGGAAGAACGTGATTATGAAAAAGAAAAGGAACTTGAAAGTGTGGTAATGCCTAATCAACAATATTTCAAGTTGAAGAGATTTTTCGATAATTGTCAAGTTTTAAGTCTGGGTTAGAAAAATGACTATGGCTTTACCTCCCTCTCGGGAGTCACTCTACTTCTCAGAACAGTATAGTAAGACCGTTAATGCTTTTGTAAACAAAAAACTTAAGTCCTTAAATGGAATGACTGTATCTGAACTTGGAAAGGCAGTTGTAGCAACTGGAGGGAAATGGTATAAGTCGAAAGCCTATTCACCAGCAATTATTGCCGAAGCTCCTAAATATAATATTCAAACGTATCAGAGAATGTATGAACGTGTTGATCTTCTCAATGAAATGGTCAATAAATTTTCTGAGTCTCTTGTCGAATCTGGGTTTGTGATAGGTCCTCCTGATTATCTTCTACAAGACGATGAGTTTGATTTAAAAACTAATGGACCGCTTTCTAATAATATTTTGCATCTTCGTAGATGGTCAAGATTTATTAATTTCCCGAGTTTTATGGTTAATTATTTCAAACCCGCTTTATGGGCTGGAAATTCTTATGCTGAAATGGTTCCTGAGGGTCGGGATATTGATGCTCTTGATTTAGAGCTTAAATCTGAATATACTGATAATTGGGGTATTATTGGTTTAAAAATTATTAAACCCCAAGAAATGAGAGTAGTTCGAGATGCAACTGGAGATGTTTTGGGATACGTTCAATATCCTCATCATTCACCTTTTTTTACTACTTTAAATCGACCTCAAGCTCGAACTATGGTAAATAGGTTTGGGGCGATTCCACTCGAGAAATATGATATTTTACATCTTAAATGGAATCCTTTACCATCAGCTCCTTATGGAATGAGTATGTTTGAACCATTAAAAGATGTAACTGCTAATGTTCTTGGAATAAGAGATGATTTAGCTATTACTGTTAATAATTATTCTATTCCAACAACTCATTTTAGATTGGGAACTGATTTAATTCCTGCTTCTGCATCATCTGTTTTAAAATTCATAGGTCAACTTTCTGGATTAGATGCTTCAAGTGATCTTGTAACTTCTACAATGGTTGATTCTAAAAATATCAAAGACCCCAGTAAAGTTTTAGATATTCCAGTTTTTCTCCGAGCCGTACTTAATATGCTTTATGCTGGAGCTGGTGTTCCAGAAATATTATTTGGTCAAGGTAATGAAACTACCGAAGCTACTGCTAAAATGCAAATGGAAGCAGTAGATAAGAAATTTAAGGCTATGCAACAGTTATTTCGTGATCAAGTTGAATTAAAGTTATTTTCTCGAATAACAAAAGGTATTATGCCTGAAGATTTAAAACCTCAAGATATGGATGAAATACCTCAAATTTACTTTCATCCCTTTGAAACCAGTGAGGATAAAAGACTTAGATTTGAAAATGGCGTTAAATTGGGTGCTATTACTTATCCAGAATATAGACGTGAATATGGTTTCTTACCTAAACGTGGAAAAGATATTATTCTTGACCAAAATGCTGATTATCAAATGGAATTGGCTGATAAGAAATTACAAGGTAAGATGGCATTTGGAGGCGGTATGCAACCTAATGGTCCTCCTCAATCAACTAAAAAAGATCGAAATACTCAAACTAAGGCTCCTCCTAAAGATAATATACGAAAAAACGATGATGAATAATGGTCGCAACTGAAAAACAATTTAATTATTTTGGGAAAACTGAAATATTAATAACTGGGATTAATCCAACTGATTATCCTGCTCCTAATGGTTTTGAATCACAACATTATGATTTATGGTCAATACCGGAATTTCCTCGTTTTGGAAAGGCACTTTTATTTGTCAATGCTCCTACGGATGTTACTAATACCATAGAAGCCAATTTAGAATTTTCTATTCAAGATAAAGATAGTGCTGGTAATAGTTTATGGGTTACTATTGCCTCAATGACTGTTCAAATTACTACTTTAAGTTCTGGTCAAGCTATTGCTTTTAGTGGAGCTACTTATCCTCCTTTAGGTCGTTTTGTACGTATTCGTATTCCTACGGTTGGAACTGGTAATGTTCTTGATGTAAGTGCTCTTATTACGTAATTTTTTATAAAAAAGATGACGTTTAACGTCATAATCAATGGTAGTATTATGTATAATTAGATTTGTTCAAGTATTTGTTCTAATGCTGGATAATATGAACTACAAATAGATAAAACTTCTTGTAATTCTCTTTTTAGTTTATTTTGATCCACTTTTATATTAGGCTCATCATTTAATACTATTTCAATTTTTTTCATTTTGATTTCCTTCTGTATATTAATAATGTCTAAATTGAAAATGGTCAGTTTTTAAACCATGTTCATACAAATAAGCCAATCTTCTTAAACAAGAAGGGCAAAACATCTGATAATAAAAAATATGTTTAGGGCATTTAGCTACTTCATTTATAGATATTTTTAGCTTATTTTCTTTTTCTGATTCAGTTAATTCACTTTTACAGAAATCACACAATTGTTTAAGTTCGATAATTTGACCCATTTTTCACATCTTCTTTTGTATAACTTCAAAAGGTTCTTCCATAATCATCCGCATCTTTAAGAGAAATATTAGAAAGATCGAAATTATAATTAAATCGAATAGCACATTTAATGTATTTTTCAATTGGTAAATTATATATAGGATCAGTTTGAACTTCTATAATCATCATCCATACTAATATACCCATATCTATTAATCTTCTAACCGTATGTAATCCCGCATGTTCGACATTATGATAATCATGGGGCTGAGGTCTGGTAAAGAGTAAAGTTGAAACATACGAATCTTTAGGCAATTTCATTTGTGATGCTAATGATTCTGAGAATGGTCGACTCATTGAAATTAATTCAAGAAGTTTAATATCTAATTGATTAGTCATAAATCGAGGATCGGGCTTTTTGAAAATGAAGTATATCTGAGGAATAAATACTTCACGATCCTCACTGAAATTATACATAGGGAGTGAACCATTCCATTTAGTTAAACTTACATTATCATCTTCTTTTGAAATATCAATATTTATAACATTAATTTCTGAATCTTTTAATCTCATGCTGATATCATATTTTTTACGATTTCTGGTTGAGTTAGGACTTGAATTATTCATAAAATAAACTCCTTAATTTTTCCAATTTCATAATTTTGATGAAAGTATTTAAAGATTATGAAGAATGTAGTTGTTAGTCTATACTTCTAAAAAACGGAGAAAAATGTTCGAGAAGCTCTCTAATATAATTAATTCAAATTTCATTTTTAGGATTAATACTTTATAGAAAAACTGAGGCAAAAAAGTGATATAATGAATAAACAAGCTAATTTTTTTGAGAGCTTTTTCATCCTCGAACAAGAGTGAATTTATGATGAATCCTTTTAAAGTTTATGATGAATTTGTCATAGTTACGAGAGAAAAAGGCAACTCACAAAAACTAGTCTGGATTTATATATAGAAATGTTGAGATGCTTCTCATAAGAAATATCCGGGTATGAGAAATGCCTGAAAAATTGGTGCGTTGTACGAAAGAAGTTAAATCATCTTTAAGTAAAAAACATCCAAACTGGACACCAGAAAAAGTTGACAGTACTGCAAGGGCAATATGTGTAAAACAAACCGGATTAAAATTTAATAAAAAAGATTCAGTAGAAATAAATAAACGTATTAAAAGTTATTGTGAAAGTACTGGAATTGTTCTTAATGAGGATGGAAGTTTCCGGGATATAGGTTTTGAATATTTAGTTGATGAACCTCAATTTCAATTTGAAGAAAAAGTATCTCCAGATACAGAAAAACCTACTGGAATAATGATTATAAAAGGTCGAGCACTTTATCCAGCCACTTCACGAAATTATACTCGATATACTGCGGATGAAATTCAGAAGTCCGCTAAGTTTCTAAAAGGGGTTCCATTTCAGAAAGATCATTCTGATTCTGTTAAAGATACGTTTGGGGTTATTACCAAATCTACTTTTGATAAATCAACTGGTGATCTTTTATATGAAGCCGAAGTAGATGCAAATGACCCGGTAACTCAAGCTATTCAGAAAGGATTTATTAAATCAGTTTCTGTGAAATTGAGAGCTAAATCGGTTACTTGTTCTATTGATGGAGAACCTATGACCTTTTGGCATCGTCACATGCCCGGTTTTGAATATGAACGAGAAGATTCAAAGGGTCAACCTATTCGTGGGAGTAAAAAACTTTTAGCAGAAGCTATTCCTAAAGATTGGTATTATTTCCATCTTGCCGCAGTAACTGCTCCGGGTATGCCTCGTGCTAATATTAATATGTCTGCGGAATCTGATTCTGAATCCGAATTAGGATTTATGAGTGATACACTTAACGAAATTTATTTAGAAGGGATAAATCAAATTTATTCTCCTCTATACGGAATTACTTTATCTGAATCAATTGGTGAAAACTATATGCCAGATGATGACAAAACAAAAGAAGAATGGAAAAAAGCCTTGGATGCTCAGTTACAATCTGAACGTACTGCTCTTGAAAATGAGAAATTAAAAACTCAATTAGAAGAGCAACAAAAAAGACAACAAGAGCTCCAAGAACAAATAGAAGAAATGAAAAACCAACAAGCTCTTAAAGAAAAAGAGAATTTTGTTGATGAACTCATAACTTTACAAGTTAAAGCTAAGAGGTTGACTAAGGAAAATTCTTCGGCTGAAAAAGAAAAGCTGATGAAAGAATCAGTTGATCTTGTTAAAGGTCGTTTAGATATTTATCGAGAATGGAATGCTAATAATTCTCAACAAAATACTCGATCATCTGGTATTTCTCCTTCTTTTTCTAATAGTAAAAGTAGGGTTTTCGATGTACCACCTGAACAAGGTGATAATTCACAAATTCCAATTAACCATGAAATGACTCAACGAGAACAAATGGAAGCCAGAATAGAATTTTATGGTAGACAAATGTTTGGGAAAAATTGGAATCAATCATGGGAAGCTGTTCAAATGTATGACCGATGGAATTATCAAACAGAAAAATGGCGAGACCCACTACGAGATGCCTTATTGGAATCAGTAGGCAGACCTTCTGGAGGTAGATAAAAATGGTTAATCCACCTATTTTTGGAAATTTTGATCCTTTATCAAATAATCAAATACCTATTGAAGGTAAAGTAGTTAATGCTTTTGTTGATCCAACTCTATTAGCTACATTGGACTATAATGATCCGACAACCTATCCATTGATTCTTCAAGGTGCTGTTTTACGATTTGTTGGAAATTTAGTTGTCAATAAATGTGATGGAACTCATCGTGATCAAATAGCTGGAATAGCACGAACTACTTTTCCAGAACCAACAATGCTTGATGTAAAATATTTCCAGAATCCAGATTCTCCGTTACAACAAGATATTAAATTTCAAGGAGCTGGTAAATATTCAAGTAAATCCTATAAAGCATTAGGAAATGTTATGTCACAAGCTCAATTAGTATTAGTTGAAATTCCTGCCAATGGAAGTGATATTACTATTGTAGCTGGTGATAAGATTGTTCCCTGTACGCAAACTGGTTCTTCTGGAGTTGAAGCTCTTTCTTTACCAACTGTGGCTGGTGCTAATCCAACTAAAGCTGAATATCAAGCTGGTGAGGCTGAACGTGATCGAGTTATTGGAACTGCTCTAACTAATATTCATACTGCTTTCCGAAATGGTAGACCTGCTCTCGGACAAAATAATAACGATACTTTAACTCATAGTGCTACTGCTATTGTTAGAGGTTGGATTTGGGCAAGGATTAATGTTTGAGGTGAATTAAAATGTCAATGAAATTACCACAATATGCAAGAACAATAACTGAATCAGAATTTAACAATATTCAATGGGGTGTTCAACCTAAGAATGGTTATATAGAACACGCTGGTCAAAAATTTAATTTTCGTGAAGCTAATTATTCAGATTTCCAAGAATTTACTCAACCCGGTGTTTCTGGACCCGGAACTACACAAGATTTTGCTTTATTAATGCCTGAGGTCTTGAATAGACAAATTTATACTTTTATTCAAGATAATTTAATAACTGAGAATTTTGTTCCTACTATTAAGATTAATGGTCCTGTAGAAACATGGATGAGAGAGTATGGGTTTGAAGCTACCGAAGTGGCTCAAGCTGATGAAGTACCTGCAGCCCAGTTGAGTTATGACAGAGTATTCATGCAAATAATTAAGGTCGGTATTAGACCTGAATTATCGTATGAATTGATGGCTGATGCCCAATGGGATATAATGGCAAGACATGTTATGCAATGTGGTCTTGCTATGGCAAGATATCGAGATTTACATATTCTTGATATTTATAACAATGCTGTGCCAGATGGAAAAAACGATGTTGGTATGCACTATTCAGATCATATTATTGATGGTGGTGGTGCTCTTAACTGGGATGCTATTGTTAATGCTTACAGTATTCTTGGATTAGAAAACTTAACTGCTACTGATATGATTATGAATCCATATCAAGCCGCAGAATTACTAAAACTCAAAGAATTTAGAGATTCTTCTGGTGCTTTCCAAGTTTTGTCTGGTAGAATAGAAAATACTTTACAAACTGGTAGATTGGCTCCTATTCTTGGTATGAACACTTGGGTTTCAAGACATCAACCCGCTGGTCAAGTATTATTTATTGATCGAAATAACTATGGTGTTCTTGGAATGAGACAACCAATTTTAGTTGAATCAGATAAAGACATTGTTAAGCAATTAAACACAATCGTATTTACAGAAAGATATGGTTGTGGTATAATGAACTCTTCTGGAGCTGTTCTTGTAAACAACTTAAAAGAAGGATTGTAATTTCTCATAATCATCGATTGGCTTTGATGACGACATTTGTAAATCTCCGGTCATTTTTGATATTTAATCAAAAATGATCTTTTTTTTCTTTGAGTTGATAACATGAGTTCTTCATTACAAAAAACTGATTATCATATTTGGCAAGGCTCTAAGCTCACTCTTCCAATTATTATTAAAACATCAGATGGTAATTTAAAAAGTCTAACTGGATTTGATGTTTATTTTTATATTAGAGAAACACCGAATGGACCTAATATAATTGCTAAAAGTTCTACTAATTCGGCTGAAATTCTAATTGATCCTGATCAAGTTAATAATACTGGGCAATTAACAATTTATTTTTTGCCAGATGATACCTCTGTCGTTCCTTCTGAGAGGTTTAATTATTCGATTTGGTTAGTTAATCAAAATGATAGTACTGATATTGTTCCTTATCAGTTTGGTTATTTTTTTATAGACCCGGTTGGAGAAAGCATTATTGGGGTAGTTAGAAAACTATTAGATAAAGCTGGTGAAACTGCTTTACAAACAGTTACCGATGAGATTGTATCACCGGCAAGTGAAAATATTTTATTTGTACCCAGACGTAGAGTTCATGCGGTATATGGTGTTTGGCAAGTAACTGATACTACTCATTCTGGAACTAATTATTATTCCGCTAATTCTAAATTCACTGATCAAGGTGAGATAACACTTGCCACTAATTTACCAAATGTAATACAAGATGTAAGAGTTAATTATCTTTGGGAATCTGGAATAGGAGATTCAACTCTTTATGAACATTTAACTAATGCACGAAGATGGGCAAGAAATATAACTGGAGTTGATTTTGATTATCAATCAGCTCAAAATGATGAACAAAACTCTACTGAACAATTAGCTATTGCTATGACAATTTTATTGTGTGTCATGACTATTAATGGTGCTAATGCTTCTCAAATGGGTTATAACTTTAGATTGGCTGAATTAGAGATTCAAACTAAACTCTGGGGCGAGGGAATGATAGCTCAAGCATTGTTTGAGCAGTACGCTAATCAAATAAAAATGCAATTACAAGCAGTTGGTATCGATGTTAGACCCTATGTAGCTAATAAAATATATAATCGTTATACAATCCAAAAATTCTTTTCATATTCTGGAAGATATGATAGAAATGATACTTGGGAGTATGACTAATGAGCCACGTTCAATATTTAGGTAATTTCGGTGGCACTATAAATCCTAATATTACTTCTGATATTTTTAAAGATATTCTTAGAAATGCTGGTGAAGTATTAGATTTATATAGACGTGGAACTGTTGCTAATTGTGATTGTTTTAATGAAACATTTAATACTGCCGATCCAGATTGTCCAACTTGTTTAGGAACCGGAACTATTGGAGGATACGAAGAAGAACCTTATGCTTCATTTCTGGGTATAGTTCAATTTGATAGTGCTCGTGGTCGTGATCAAGGTAATCAACAAAGAATTTATACTATTGCCGGTCCACTTGATGATCTCAATGCTATTGTATATGCCGAGCCTAAATGGTTTGAGATGATTCATAATGAAGATTTATTAGTATATAAACCTAAAGGATCAAGTACTGGTTATGAATTAAGGATAACTTCTAAATTAGCCAGAATAGGAACCAATAATAATATGGTTTTCTTTGTTATGAATGTTAATAAGAATCCTAAGCCTTTAAGAATGGGTGCAACTGATATCAAGGATCAAATGTAATGGTTTCAAATATTGTTATTAAAATAAGTTTCAAATCTTTAATAAATGATTATATTAAAGCCATTAAAGATAATCCTCAAGACCCTAACTTAATTGGTAATGTTTGGCTTCATTTGATGGCTCAGTTAGAATTTTTACAATATAAATTAGATCGATATATTACAATTATTAATCGATTTTTTAGTGAACGTACATGGAAACAAGAAGTTCTCGAAGATATAGGCGAAAAAATATTAGATACCGCAAGAGACAATGCTACGCATGGTTATTGGGGAACTGATTCTTTACGTAAAGCTGGTATATCATGGCAAGAACGTGCAGAAGTAACTAAAAGATTATATGAAGCAAAAGGTTATGGTAATCCCTCTGGTTTGACAACTGGTAAAGATGGATTAATAAATTCACTTCATATTAATGGTGAAGGTAATATTTTTTCTGTTAAACCTGATGCTGGTTATGTTTTGGTAGGTTCTAAGTGGAGATATGCCAAACTTCTTGAAGAAGGTGGTTATCGTAATGCTTCCGAAGAAAATTTAGGTTTGAAAGTTGAAGCCTTTAGTTTGAATGGTACTACTTTTTCTCCTAAAAAATGGTTAGTTGAGGCTCTTGGAGAAACAGAAGCTAAATTTTTAGCTCAGTTAATGTCTCAAGAATGGAAAAATGGAGAAAATGGTACTGCTTACATTCCACCCAGACCATTTCTCAAACCTGCTTTATGGTCTTCAATTCACGAATCATTTATTGGTAGAATACTTACCGATGCTATTATTTATAATTTAAATTATTTATTACAAGATTTACCTAATTGGAGTCTTGGTGATGATATTTCAATCTATTCTGAGAAAGACACGATTGATTGATATATTGTTACTAACAATTATTATGTTACTGACAAAATAAAATGTGACTGACAAATATTATGACACTTATACAAGTATCAGACGGAACAAACGTGTTTACAATAGATCAAGGATTAACTGGGTCTATCGAACAAACACTTACTAATCATTTAACAGGTCATTTTATAGATATTTGTACAGAACAAATGATAAATTATATTAAAACAATCAAATCAAATGATGGAATAAGTGGTGTAAGTGCATCGGCTTCATTTCCAGAATTTCCAGCCGGAAAGAATGAGAATATAACTTCTAATATGAAATTACCTATTATTGTGGTAACTACACAATTAGGAGTAAGTAAAGAAGTAGGCATAGGTCGTGGCATCACTAATTCTATAAAAGGAACGGTTCGTGGATTTAGACAATATGTTCATATTGAATTTGATTGTCATGCTACCTCTGAATTAGAGGCAGCACGTCTAGCTGGTTGGCTTCTGTTTAGTATGCAACGTGATAAAATGAGTCTTCAACGAAATGGATTTATTGATATTAGACAATTATATTCCAATTCGGCTAAAGGATTTTCACCTGCGTATGGATTTGATATTAATTCGAGATTTTATCCAGTTAGGGTATTTAGACATTTAGCTTATATAGAAACGATGTTTGATGTTATTTGGATTGAAGAAGATACTGATACTTCTGTAATATCAATGATTGTTTTTGATGAAACTTCCAGTTATAGTCTTTCAGATGTTTCAATGGGAATGTCCTTAGATTATTTGTTAGCGGAAGAATTATACTATGGTTGGCATTCAATTTTATTCTAAAAAAATTTAAATAATATGAAAGTAAATACATGAAAATAGTTTAAATGTGATAGTATGAGTAGCGTTGTTCCAAATATTTTGGATTTTTATCGTCAAGATGTTCCACGAGGATTGATTAATTATATTGAACCTGTAACATGGGAAATTGGTAGTACCCCAGATTTTGTAATTAGTCCTGTTAATACAACTCCAGCAGAAGTTTGGATTATTAAAGAATTAGAATTATATGATTTTGCAATAGCTTTTACTGAAACAAATTCTGGTAGTGGTCTAATTGATATTACTTATCCAGATTTAACAACTCAAAGTTTTGATTTATATTCTATTGTATCAAAGGATCAATTTTATATATTGGCTAAGGATTCCATAACAATTGGTTCCAATACTTTACATAAGATTCAATTTGATCCTGCGATTATCTTAGATGCTGGTAATACTGAAAATACTTTTACATTGAAAAAAAATACGAATGTATCAGCTATAAGTTCAGGTTCTTTAAAGATTTCAGCTAAAGGCTGGAAATTATATTCAACAAATTATTGAAGTGAAATAAATGAGTGAACGAATTATTCCCGGTGTATCATTCACCGAAGATACTGCAGGACTGATAGGAACACCATCAGCCGGTGCTATGGGAGTTCTTCTTGTAGGAACTGCTTGTAAAGGACCCTTAACTCCACAATATTTTGGAGCTGGGCAATTGGCTGATATACTAAATATGTATGGACCCACTGACCCTTATAAATATAAAAATCCAAGTGGAAACGACCCTAAAGCTGAATTGACTTTAGTAAGATCAGCTATCGAAATTATGTGGGCAGGTGGACCTCCGGGTGGTTTATGGATTTGTCGAATTGCCGAAACTGGAGCAGTTACTTCTGTAAGTCAAGGTATTACTGTATCTGATTATTCAGATACAACTGGTAGAGGTGCTTTAACTAACGGTACAGTTACTACATCTAATTTTACAATAACTGTATCTGATACAACTGGATATGAAGTTGGTGATATGTTAACAATAACTTCTGTATCTCAACCTACTCTTGACGGTAATTATTTTGTTAAATCTTTAGCATCAACAACTCTTACAGTTTATAAAGTAGGGGATTTATCTGGTTTTTCAGTAGCGGCATCTGATTTAGCAATTCAAGGATATGGACCTGTTGCTGATGGAGTAATTAGATTTACCGCAAAATATCCCGGTCAATGGTATAATAATGCTCAATTTCAATTTGCTCCTTTTCAAGATGTTCTTGGAGTTGAAGCTGGAGCAGTTGATACATTCAGAATAAAGATACCATCTAATCAATTCTATGATGGTTATATCGATTCAACGTCATCAACAGGACTTCGATCATTAAATCGATGGTATTACAAAACGGTAGAAGTTCAATTAAATCAAAAAGGAGGCTATGCTCGAAAATCAATAGCTGATATTGTAACTGCTTTACAAGGAAATTCTGATATTTCAGCTTATTGGGATGTAGCTTTTACTGGAAGTGGAACTGACGATTATATTGATACTACTTCTGGATCATTTACTGATTTAACATTAAGCAGTGATACTGGTGGAACCAATTGGTCAACTGATGACTCAGCTATTGTTTCAACCGTAGCAGTTCAATCTGCTTTAGATCAATTACTTACCAAATCTGGTAGAATATTAATAATTGGAGGTTGTGATGAAACTGTTTTGTCTGGTGGATATATTTCTCTTGGAATAGCTCATGTTAATACTGCCTCTCAAAATGGTGCTGATAATGAACGAATGTTCTTCTTTGGAACTGGTAATTATTCCACTCTTCAAGAATTAATATCAGCTTTTGAATCATCTCCCTATCCTTCTGGAAATGGTAGAGTTGCTCATTTTGATCCCGGTTATCCAGTAGCCAATACCTATTATGGTAAGATTTATTCAAATAATTCGGTAGCTGATTCTAATACTACTGTTGCTTTAAGTGGTGCTTATGGTGCGGCTCGAGCTGCTGGTTTGGCATCAGTTTATGCTCCAGATCAAAGTATTCTGAATAAACCTATTGGGGTAACTTCTCTAAACTTTGATTTTGATCGATCAACATTAGAACGATCAATTATTGCTAGGTTTGCCACTTTTGCAAAATCATTTGATGGGTCTTTTGTAGTTAGACGAGCTATTACATCTGCTCCAGATGGTGATCCTTTTGCTCAAATATCAACCAGATTAGCTGTTGATGATATTCGTTATAATATCAGATTAGCTCTTCAAAATTTCATTGGTCAGAAAAATACTGCCAGAGTTAGACAAATTATGAATGATAAACTTGCATCTGTTATGGATGGGTATGTTAATCGTCAAATAGTGGAAACAGGTTATCAATCAGAAATAACTGCAACTCGTGATCAAGAAATCATTGGTGTTGTCAAAGTTATATTAATTTTCAAAGTAGTTTTCTATATAGAATTTATAGAAGTAGAATTAGTATTGGAATAAGTGATATCAATGAGTTTATTAGTACCCGAAGGAATACCCGCTCCCGGAGTTTATCATAGTAACAATGGGGCAATTTATTTAGGTGGTGAACGATTATTTAGAGTATCATCAGCATTTTTAAGGATAATGCAAGGAAGTGCAATGTATATGGAAATAGGAAGTAAATATGGTATTCCATATCCAACTCTTAGAACCGTAGCTGGTAATATTAGTAAAGCCTTTACTAATTTATATGATATGTTTTTAACAGTAGGTCTTCCAGTAGATTTTTCTAAAAACTTTACTCCGGGAGCTATTTATGATTCTTCTGGTAAATTTGGAGATATTAATAAAATAATTGAGGATGTAATTACTGCTTTAGAATCTAAAAAGGCTCATAGTAAGTTTTCAACTGGATTGTCAGATGGGAGACCAGCTAATTCATATCCTATCAAGACAACTGCTGAATTTCATATTAATGAAGATAAAGTAGCTTCAACTACAAAAGATTTTACAACTGCTAATATTTTGACTTCAACTGATAATTATACTCATATTATCAAAGTTGATGGAGTTCTAATTAATCTTAATTCTTTAGCACTTGGAACTGGTGCTGAAATTGTTACCAGTGGACCTATTGATTTTATAGGTGAAAATTACGATTTTAGTTTAGTGGAATGAAAAAAATGAGTTATCTAAAACCTTCTTATTCTCCTGAGCCGGGAGTCTTCGTTGGAAATAATGGGCGAGTAGTCATTGCAGATGGTGAAGGTAATCAATATGAATTGATGCAAGTTCAACGATTATTGATTAGAGTCAATAATTCTGTTGGTGGCTATCCGTCTGTTGGCTCACAAACGGTTAAGACTTATAGTGGAAATATTTTTGTAACTGGCTCTCTTGCTCGTGCCTATATGAATCTTTTTGAGACTAAAATGGTTACTGGTCTTGAAAATGTTTCATCTGCAACTGCTGATAATTTTAAAAAATTATTAGGTTTAAAAACTGGTAAAAGTGGAAATGGTATCTTTAGTCTTTCACGTTATCCAGCTCAATTAGTTACTGTTTCAGCTATTATTAATGATCAAGTTATTAATAATACCGTTACTACTTTAAAGAAAGCCTTTAGCTTTGAAGCTCATTGGTGTCTATTTGATAATTCTGGTATTAGTTATAATTCAAACGGATTAATAAATTCAGATGTAAGATTTATAGCTTCATATCCAGATTATAGACTTGTAGATAGTGACCCATCTAAGACTATGTCAGTTGTAGCTTAAAATTATTAAAAAAGGAATTATTAAAATGTCGTCAGAATCAGAACAAAAACAAAATGTTAAACAATTAGAAAATAAAGAGGATATACCTCTTTTAACACAAGATGATATTATTATGGATCAAGAGAAGATTTATGATGATATTATTATTATCTCTCAAAGAGGTAATGAATTAAAAAGACGAGTTCAGTTTAAACATCCAGATATGGCTGAATGGCTTAAAATTTCTGGATTAGCAACTCAACAAGAAACTAATGACGAATCAATTGATCCATTAGAAAATACTATTTTACCATATTATAGACAGTTGATTCTTATTTCATCGGTTTCTCCTAAGTTTAATTCAATTGAGGAAATAAAAAACAAAGACCCAAATTTTCAATTCTATTATGGAAAACATATAGATCAAGTTTTTAGGCGAATCCGTTTTTTATAGAAAAGTTTGCTGAGTCAGAAGACGGAAAACAATTTTTTGGTTTTATTCAGCAAACTGTACGTTTCCCGTCTATATCAGCTTTAGCTCATCTTTCAGTTGGACAATATACCTTTTTCACTCATTCCATTAAAGTGAATAATCAAACTAAAGACTTAGAAGATAAACAAGATAAAGAAAATGATGAATTACAAAATCAACTTAAACACTTAGACGATTTTACAAAAGATTGGCTAACGAAAGTTGAACGTGGTGGAATCTAATGTCAGAAAATCCAGATACAAATTCAGAGGTTTCAGTCAAGTTTGTTCTTGATATTAATGATCTAAAAAATGGTTTAACAGAATTACGTACTACTATTCAAGATACGTTTCAACCAATTCAATTATCTGGCTTAACTTCTGGAGGAAATGGTGAAACCGGCGTTCCAAATATTACTGTTGGAGGTGGTGGTGGAGGAGCCGGAGGAAGTGGACCTAATATTTATATTGGTTCAGGAGCACAAATCAATGAGGTTGAAACTGGAGTTCCTTTAGGTCAACTTATTGGTGGTTCCGACAGTCGTAGAAGTATTTATGTTAATATTACTAATGTAGGAGGAACTGGCGGAGGAGGAGGTGAAGGAGGCGAAGAAGCTGGAAGAGGTGGTCTCATAGATCGTGAAGAACTTCAAGAAATGCTTCCAGAAATGATGATGGATATTCCAACTCGTATGCCGGATTTAGCAAGTGATGATACTCCAGTTGATTATATCTATAATTGGATGCGGGTACAAATGTCTTCTGGAGTTGGAGCATGGAATCGTGTAGCTCGTTCTGGAGAATATGAGGGTACTAATTTATTAGCAACTTATCAAAAAGCTCTTCAATTATCAGCTTCGAGAAATGAAGGTAAAAATTTACGATTGGGAGATTTAAATTCTAAAGATAGAAGTTTAATAGATGGTCTTTATCAATTAACTGCTAAAACTGGTTCAAGAATAATTCCTGATTCATTAGCACAATTTAAAACTGATTTAACACAAAAAATTATTCAGCGTTCTTTTAATGTTATGTACGGTCAACAAGGATTTCATGATATCCTAAAAGAATCGTTTGTTGGAACTGGGGTTGAATTTGGGAAGATTGATCCAAATGATCCAAGTTCTCTCTTTACAGAAATATCTCTTGAAGGAATGGATAGACGAAGATTAGACTATTATCTTGCAGATATTGATGTTACTGGGTTTATGCAACGTGAAGATGTAGTAGGTGAAAATGGAGAGACTTTAACACAAACATTATTTGGAGAAGCTAAATCTGGTCCTTTGGGGTCTGGTGATTATGCTAAATTTATGAGAGATGCCAGAAATGTTGTAGAAGCATGGATAAAAAAACATCATCAATTACCTCCTAAAGGAATGCTTAAAATGATGGTGTTGGCATCAAAAATATCAACAAATATTGGTAGTGAAGGTAATACAAGAGAATGGAAAGATTGGATCAGTGGAACGGTTTCAAGAGTATTAGGACCACAAGGATTAGAAGCATTAGGTCAAGATAAGTATAAATGGCTTACTAATCCAACTGAGGCTTTTTTACCAGTTGAATTTGGAGAATTATTATTAGCCAGTGATCCTATTGATAAACTTCTGGAAATGGGTGATGAAGGATTAAATATTTTAAGTTCTCGTCAAGTAGCTCGTCAATTTGTTGAACCTTTATTCCGTTCTGGATTACCGAATTATGGTCCTAACTTAAATCCTAATAAAAAAATAGAAGATATGAATAGTGAGGAATTACGACAATATATTCTAGGTCAAAAAGAAAAATTGGATGAAATACAAAAAGGATATCGACCTTATGAAGTTGTTAATTCTAAAATAGAGGTACTACCTGATTATTTTAAAAATAAAAATGGTATAACAACTGCATCTCCAGAAGAATATCTTCGAGCTGGTTCTGGTATTAATCCAGTTGATCAAGTTGAGGCTCTTGCACAATATATTCAAAATCGAGCTAATCAAATTGATGATATATATGAACGTGCTAAAGAAATAGATGATAGATTGAAACAATTATATCCTTTACAAGAAGGAGAAAATGATTTTACCGATGTTTCTGATATTGAAACTGATGAAGAACGTGCCTTTGGAAGTTTTATGAAACCAAAACAACAAAGAGTTTATCATTCTAATGGTCAAGCACCATTTAGAGCTACCGGATTTAGTAGAGCTATGAATTTTAATAAGTATCGTAGAGCTTCATGGTGGGGTCAAGCGAATTTAACTAATATTCCAGTTTCAGATTTAAATGGATTATTGAATTTTAGCCTTATGATGCGAGTGGGTAATAAAAACTCTGAGCTTAGAAGATTACACATGTTAGATAATGGTATTGTTACCTTACAAGACTTTATGCAACCTACTACCGGTGATACAAGTGATTGGTTTACTAATAGAACGTCTGGTGGTATGATTTCTACAAACTTAGAACGATTTGAAGAAATAACTGCTAATTGGGATGCTATGCGAGAATTAGAAATTAAACTTGCTGGTGGTGATATGAATATATTAGGACCACTTGTTGAACCGGGAGTTAATTTAAGTGCTATTATTAATAATAAAACTCATGGAACGGTATTGTCTTCTTATATGACTATGATTGATAATGAAATCCAAAATGATAACTTAAGACGACCTCCAAGAGATCAAAAACTTAGAAAGATGATTAATTTAAAAGATAAAATAGATTTAAGAACGGCATTAGCTTTGATGGTTGAATATAATGATAAAATGTTAGATATTGATCCTCAAACTGGTGAGGTTAAATTTGATGATTTTCTAAAAATATTTGGTGATACCGAAGCCGAAGTCAAAAGGAAATTCAATGATTTTTCCCAGATTCTTGATGATCGATTTGGTGATAGTTTCAAAGACTTAATGAGTGATTACTCATTTTTAAATGATAGAATGTTATCAGTTGCAATAGCAACAGAGGCAACTATTTGGTTTCCAGAAAATAAAGGTGGTCAATGATGAAAGCATTAATGACATTATCTCCAACAACTTTACTTCCATTAGTAAATAAATTAGGCGGTCAAAATACATCTTTGCTTAAGAAAGCCACTCTAGCAGGTGCAGTTGGGGCAACATTATTTGGAGTTTTAGGTAGAGTTACAGATCAACCTCAATTAGAACAATTATTTTTTGTCGATTTACAAGCTAATGTAGTTTCTAAAGATGTTGAATCTCGTTGGGCAGAACATAATGTTGCCAATAGAGAAGGATCAATATTTCAATTTATGGGAACAAAACCAGCAGTTATTAATATAACTGGCAAATGGATTTATGAAAACAAACCCTCTAATGAAATATTCAAATTACTATTTCCTTTATCGTTTTTTTCTAATCATATCGGTTGGAATTGGTTTCAAGCTACTATGTTTGATACTCTTCAAAGATTGGCATTACCATTATTCTTTACTTATGATTTATTCAGTGGTCCGGTTATTATAACTCATCAGAAGTTTATTGAGAATGCTAATGAAGGTCCAAATGTTTATAATTATAATATGACTCTTAAAGAATGGAATCCAGCTATGAGTTTAATTGGATCAGCCGGTATCATGTTGGAACAATCAATTGCGGGAAATTTAAATCGTGGCTTTTAATATTGATGAAGTTGAAGAGGTTGATGATAGTAACTTCATTAAAAAGTGGGCTAAAGAAGGTGAAAAGTACTTAAGTGAAGTTGTATCTTCATTAGAAGAAAATAAGGCTTTCCAATTTACTAAAAATGTTTTTAATAATGAAGTTGATAAAATACAAGATTCTATTAATCTGTATAGACCGGTTTATAGAATTGCTATTACTTATCCAATTAACGATGGTAAAGATATCTTTACTGCTATCGTTGCTGATACTTCTGGAGTAAATGCCAGTTATCTTAATAATAAATCTTTACCTTATCCAATTATTCCAACTTTTTCAGCCAAATTTATTCAAGAAATAAAAAATAAATTTGGAGTTGGAGTTAATGATGTTTTAGGTATGTGGGTTGATGCTGATGATATTGCATCACCAGATAAATCTGTTGTTCTTCTAAGAGTTGATCCTCAAGTTACCATTGAGACCGTTTTAGGTAATAAAGATATTGATGATAAATATTTTGCCTTTAATGGTTTATTTTCAGTAAGAAATTATATTGATATCTGGATGGGTTACAAAAAAGATGATGGAACAATTTATCCAGAATCATTTGATTGGTATAATTCAACTCATGTTTTTACAGGTATAATAGTTGCAATAACCAGAAAGTATTCTTCTGCGGGTGATTCAATTGCAGTAGTATCTTATTCACCAGAAATAATATTAATGAACAGTCATTATAAAAATTTAAAACAAGGAGCTACTACTTATAAATTACTTTCATATTATATAGAGAGTAACAAAGCTAAACAAAAATTCTATGCTGATGCTTTAGTAGAATTATTTAGTAAACTCATTCCTATGTCAGTTTGGCAAAAACGAAATGAAGATTTTCTGAAAGCAACCAATCCAACAGAAATTCCAGAAAAATATCTCGATGGATTTCCAATTGGTGATTTCTATTGGAGATTATTGAAAAATACTATCGTTAATACAATGAGAATTTTACGTGGTAAGAAATCAGATAATACTGATTCAATGGCTGGTTCATTGCCTATGCCATTATTTGATACACTTATTGATAAAGATATTTTTCATAAACAAGATAATCCTCGTAGGAAAATGAAAGCATCAATTGTTGCAAATGGTAATCCTTCTTTTTGGGATATTCTAACTATGATATTATTACCAGAGCATTCTAATAATGAAGGAATAGGATTTAAGTTTATTAAACATCGATCTTGGAATATGGTTAAAAATTCTCCCTCTATTACTTTCTTTGAGGGAAAATCTTCATCTACTTCTCATGTATTTTCTCATAGACTTGATCCTAATTTTGGTATTACTCCTTATTCAACTCATATAGGTCATCCGGGTTTATGGTTTCAATTCTATTTTGCTATTGAAAGGGATGAATATCAACAACTATATGAAAATCAAAATAATCCATTATATATTGGGAAAAACATTAAAAAATATGTTGACTTTGATTATGATGTTGTTAAAGCAACATTAGGTAAAAATATAATTGATATGGAAACTTATATTGATTATGGAACTGTTTATAATTCTTTTAGATTAATGACTAAGACAAATTTACAACATTCATCAAAAGATGAGTTAATACATGATAAAGCTCAAGTCATTGATTTTCCAACATCAGCCGACCAAATTACCAGATTGGTACGAGGTAACGATCAAATAAAAAAATTATGGTCAAATATTCTTTTAGATCAACAATTATATGGTCAACAAATATTACCAGTTGTGAAATGGTTTGCTTTTGATAAAGCAAGTTCAAAAAGTGACGAAGAAGCTCAAGTTCATTTAGGAGCCAGTAAACCAGTAGCTCAACTACTCTCTGTTTCTGAGGTTCCAGTTTCAGAAGTAGTAAGTCATTATGGAATTACCAGAATGTTTAGAAGATATTATTTCGGGGGTTTAGAAGGTAGTGCGATGGTTATTGGTAATCCTCAAATGCAAGTTGGTCGATTTATTGCATTTAGAGATATTAGAAATGCGGTGAGTACCGCTTTAGGTGGTTTGGCATCTTCTAATAATGTTTTGAATAAATTAAATTCTATGTATGGTCAAAATCCAGCTCAGTATGGTAATGATAGAACTCTTGTTGACAAATATACCCAATTCAATGCGTTGCAAAATATTTTAAATTTTCAATTGGGAGTAACAAATAAATTTTATTATATCTGGAAAACTCGTCATTACTATGGTGCTCAGAAAGGTTTTGAGACTAAAGTTTATTTTACTCAAACACGAAGCCGAGCATGGAGACTCCAAACCAGAGATATTAAAGATGTGTTACGACAGGCTCAAAGAATAAGAGAAGAATTATAATTATGCGTGGAAGTTATTATATAACTACTGGAAAAGTCAAAGCAGTTAATCCAGATGAAAATTTAATTTTATTTGATATTATAACTGATGACCCTATGGTTTCTTATGTTGAAAGTGTAGAAGCTGAATGGAAGTGGATCAGACCTTATTCATCAGCTATGACTCGAGGAATCTTAGGAGATAAGAAAAATGATATGTATACATTTTCAGAAGATATCTGGAATGTGCCTTCTGGAATAATTAATTATCCTCGTGTAGGAGATTTTTTGGTTATAGGAGTTTATATTTATAAACCAGTTAATTCAAATTTCTATCAACAAATACCTAATAATTATGTTTTGTTATTTGGTTATATAGAAATGCATCATCCAGAAGTTAATTTAGTTGATAATATTATTATGGATCGTTCTGGTGCTAAGATTCATTTTAATCATGTATGGAATGATTCTATTAATGTTATTCAAGAAAAGGATGAAAAAGGAAATGTAGTGGGAACAGGACCAGCTTATAATGGTCATTTAACTGAAATTGGTAATCGACTAGTACATCTTGCCGGGCAAAAATTTTTACCTTTTTCATTGTTATCTCATCGATTCACTTCGGATGACCCGGATATTGTTTTTGAAAATAATTTTAAAGGAGCTACTACTGATGAGGGATCAACTATTAATAGTAAGAAATGGAGTGAAATATTTACCAGAAATATTCTTGATACCAATTTAATTAATATTGATTTAACCCAGAATAGAATAGAATTTGGTGAAACTTCTAAACTTCTTGAACCACCATGTCCACCACTTAATTCTAAAATGTGGATGCACGATTCTGGTGCTAAAGAATTAATTTATTCTAATGGTAATAAAGTTCAATTTCATAGAACTGCAGTGGAAATTATTGGGTCATCTTATTTTCCTCATTCGTTTGCACCAGATGGTAAAGATACGTTTGGAGGCGATATTGGATTAGGTAGTGATCCAGATATTCCTATTATTGCTCATTCGGACCCTACTGATTCAACTCCTTTAGGTGATGGGATTGATCTTAAATATCATGCAGATGGAACTTCTATTGTTGGTGAAGAAACTAATAGACGTGGATCAGGATTAAAAGAAATATTATTGAACGGTATGGTAATAAATATACCAGATACAGTACAAACAAAAATATCTGATCTTCAAACATTTTTAGATAATGCTGACGAAAAAGCAGAACCTAATAAATTTAAATTAATAATTGGGGCAATAACTTTAATTATAGATAGTGCTGCAGGTACAATTACAATTAATGCGTCGGGTGGTATTAATATGACTGGTAAATTATCTGTTACTGGAGATATTGAAGCCTCAGGAGATGTGAAAGGAGTAACTGGTACTTTTGGCTAATGTTTGTAATGAAGGGGCATCAATTGTATGTCCCCATGCGGCTCCTTTGGTAGTAATAGGAAAAGGAAACAGTAGTTGTACAGCTGGAGGATTAAATGTTTTAACAAAAAATAGTATTGCTACTGCTTCTGTATATTTATGTCCTTTTTCTACTTCGAGTGGTCCTTCTCCATGTACTGCTGTTTCATCAATTTCAGGAGAATCAACAGCAGTAACCGTAGGAGGTAGTGGAGCTATTTTAGATTCAACAACTATTAAAGTAGCTAATGCAACTTTAGGACCAGTTTCATGTACTATAAGCAATGCAGGTCAAACAAAATTAACAGGTTAAAAAAATGAGTAATAATAATCCAACCTATTATGGATATGGTAAAGATATCAAAATGAAAGTAAATACTGCGGGTGAAATAGATTTAGCTATTTCAAGAACCGGAGATTTGGATTTAGTAGGTGGTGATGGTAG
>Ga0102950_1000060_pt1 | contig 25002 bp, 22 predicted proteins | sample SalPon2A_B_D2_MG_FD_78505 | JGI IMG/M metagenome (GOLD analysis project Ga0102950, IMG submission 78505) | Soil microbial communities from South San Francisco under conditions of wetland restoration - Salt Pond MetaG R2A_B_D2_MG | ecosystem: Environmental > Terrestrial > Soil > Wetlands | place...
ATGACCTTGCATGGGCATATAACCTGAATGGATTTTCTACACCTACACATTATATTTCGATAGGTGTTGATTTTTAATCAAAAAATAAGCCCGTAAATACAAAACTTATTTACGGGCCTATAATATAAATCCTGTGTTAATTATTCTAAGTTGTATACACCGAATTAAATAATACATAATCTGTAGAGATATCTGTACCCCATCCTGTTGCTTCTGCTTTACCCGTATTTACCCTTATCAATATTCGGATATGAGATTCCCGTAAAAGCTTTTTTAGATGGTTCTTGTTAAATTCCAGCGGAGTACCTTTCTCTAATACCTGCTCCAACACTTTTGAATCACCAATGTAAAGATCAACTTTGTTGATATCAAAATTTACACCTGCGTTACCTGCAGCAGCAACAATTCTTCCCCAATTGGGGTCTCTGCCAAACATTGCAGTTTTAACAAGGAGAGAATCTGAAATTGACCGGACTAATTTTCGGGCAATAGTTTCATTTTTTGCTTTTGTTACCTTGTACTCAATAAATTTAGAGGCACCTTCGCCATCAGATACAATTAACTGGGCAAGGTGAACTAATACTTGTCCAAGATGATCTTTGAAATCATTAAATCCAGGATCGTTTTGAGATGTTATTGTTTTATTTCCTGCCATACCATTTGCAAGTACAGCAACCATGTCATTTGTTGAAGTATCACCATCAACGGTAATCATATTAAAAGTTTTTTTAACAAGATTTTTAACAGTCTTATCTAAAAGCTTTTTATCTATTGCTACATCAGTTAAGATAAATGCAAGCATAGTGGCCATATTGGGATGAATCATCCCAGAGCCTTTTGCAACACCGGCAATATTAATTTCCTTATTTCCAATAGAGAATTGAGTATGTCCTTCTTTTGCAAAAGTATCCGTGGTTAAAATAGCATTTGCTACGAGAGTGCCGGCTTTTCTTGATTTTGAAAGTTTTCTTGCATTAACTTTTATTCCATCTACAATTTCATCAGTAGGAAAGGGTTGCCCAATTACACCTGTTGAAGCAACCAGCACAAGTTCTTTGTCTATTTTTAATTCTTTTGCAAGAGTTTCAGCCATTGCCTGAGCGCCTTTATAGCCGTCCTTTCCTGTGCCAGCATTTGCATTACCTGCATTAATAACAATAGCCTGGGCAATATTATTTTTAATATGTCTTTTTGAAAGTATAATCGGGGCTGCTGCGACATCGTTTTGTGTGAATGTTGCTGAAGCACTACAGGGTTTTTCCGAATAAATAATTGCAAGATCTCTCCGTAAAGATTTGATCCCGGTATGAGCTCCCCAACATTTAATTCCTTTAACATTGGTAATATTTCTGACTAATTTATGTCCTGTTTGTGTGTATTTCATTTTCTTCTTTTCTTTTTTGAAAAAACATTTGTCATATAAAATAATAATTATGGACGCACAGGCACCTGGTTGAGTCCTGTTTCCTGCTTTAGGTTTAACATAACATTCATATTTTGTACGGCCTGCCCGGCGGCACCTTTTACAAGATTATCAATGGCAGAGAAAACTAATATGTTATTAGTCCGAATATCGTAAGCAGGATAAATATCTACAAAATTTGTGGCGCGTACATTTTTTAATTCTGGCAAGTCTTCAATTATTCTTATGAATCCTGAAGCAGAATAAAAATTTTTATAAAGAGTTTTTAATTTATCTTCAGTAATTTTTTTTAATGGGGTAGTATAGGTTGATGTTAATATTCCTCTGTCAACTGGTAGCAGGTGCGGGGTAAATTGAACAGTAACATCCTCCTTACCAATTATGGATAATTGTTCCTGCACCTCAATAGTATGTCTGTGAGTTTTTATTCCGTAGGGCTTAAAATTATCATTCACATTTGGAAAGTGCGTAACTAATTTGGGATTTACCCCGGCCCCTGTTACACCGGTTTTTGAATCTATAATGACCTTTTTTTTATCGATTAAATTATTGCTTATTAGTGGGGCCAATGCCAGAATTGCACCTGTTGGGAAACACCCCGGGTTTGCTACTAATTTAGCTTCTTTAATCTTATCTTCATAAAGCTCAGGTATTCCAAACACTGCCTGATCAAAACCTTCCGGGAAAGTGTGTTCTTTTTTATACCATTCTTCGTAAACTGGTTTATTGCTTAACCTGAAATCACCGGACAGATCAATAATTCTTATATCTTCTTTTATTAGTTTTTTTACAAATTCCATTGAAATACCATGTGGTAAAGCAAGGAAAACTATATCAAGTTCATTAGGAGTAATCTCATTTGCGGATTTTAAATTATAATCAACAATACCTTTAAATTGAAGATGAATATCTGAAAATTTTTTCCCTTTATGGGATTCAGATGTTATGATTTTTATACTTACATCAGGATGATTAAATAAAATCCTTACAAGCTCAGAACCCGTATATCCTGTAGCACCTATTATTCCAACATTAAACATTTTCTTTTACTTTACTTATTGAATCAAACATTATTTCAATAACTTTTTCAAGATCATCATAGGGAATCGTTAATGGTGGTACTATCCTGATTACTTTATCAGCAGTTGCATTTGCAATTACACCTAGTTCCAGCATTTTTTCAACAACTGGTTTTGTCATGAACTCAAGTTCAATACCTATCATTAATCCGAGTCCCCGAATTTCTTTTATTCCAAAATTTCCATTATTCTTTTCTTCAAATTTCTTTTTAAACCAGTTCCCTTTTTTTTGAGCTTCTTCAATAAGATTATTTTTTTCTATCTCATTTATGGTCGCGAGAGCGGCGGAGCAGGCAAGTGGATTTCCTCCAAATGTTGTTCCATGGTCGCCGGGATTTATTGAGGATGAAATTTTTTCTTTACATATCACAGCGCCGATTGGCATACCTCCGCCAAGTGCTTTTGCTGATGTTAAAATATCAGGTTCAATTTCAAAATAATCTTTTGCGTACCAATATCCGGTTCGGCCAACACCACATTGAACTTCATCAAATATTAGAACTATTTCTTCCTTATTGCATAATTCTCTCAGTTCTTTTAGGAAAATCTTATCTGCAATATTAATTCCTCCTTCGCCCTGTACCGGTTCAATAATTATAGCTGCAGTATTATTATCGACGAGATTTCTCACGCTTTCTATATTATTGAATTCCGCCTTTTTATAGCCCTGCGGCAAAGGTTCGAATCCTTTCTTTTGTGAATCTTTACCCGTTACAACAGTTGCCAATGTGCGGCCGTGAAAGCATCCTGTAAAAGAAATAATTTCTCCGCCTTTGCCTTTACTATTATGTGCATATTTCCTGGCAAATTTAATTGCGCCCTCAACTGCTTCAGCACCACTATTACCGAAAAAAACTTTGTCCATTTTTGTTATTTCTACAAGCTTTTTGCTCAGCAATGCCTGAGATTCACTTAAAAAGTAATTGGAAATATGCAGCATTCTCTTTGCCTGTTCTGAAATTGCATTTACTAATGCCGGGTTATTATGTCCAAGACAGTTAACTGCAATTCCGGCCAGGGCATCAACATATTCTTTGCCTGTATCATCCCAGACTCTTGCATTTTCTCCTCTTACCAAAGTAATGGGAAACCTCTTATAAGTTGGTACGTAATATTTATGATCTAATTCCTGGTAATTCATTATTTCTATTCTCTTTTTTATTTTATAAAATTTGTTCCACAAAGCTGGTTGTTATCTTTAACTGCTTTTAGCAAAAGACCGGGCTTTGTTCCGTTAATTATAACTGCTGTCCTGGCACCTTTCTCAAGAGCTATCTTGCAGGCATCGGTTTTAGGGATCATTCCGCCTTTAATTATTTTATTTTTTAACCCCTCTATTTTTTCAATGGGTAATTCTGTAATTAATGTTTCAGGATTTTCAATATCTTCCATCAGGCCGTCCACATCTGTAAGCATAATAAATTTATCTGCTTTAATTTCTCCCGCAAGATGACCAGCAAACATATCTGCATTAATATTGTAATCAAGTCCGTCATCGCCTGTAGCAATGGAAGTTACAACAGGCAGGAAATTATTATTTAGTAATTGAATAACAATCTCCGGTGAAATATTTTTGACATCTCCAACTTGTCCGAGATCAATAGTTTCTTTATGCTCATTAAAATGAAATCTTTTTTCAGCAGTTGCTAATTTGCCATCTTTACCCGATAAGCCGACAGCCCTGACTCCAAGGTTGTTTATTAGTCTAACCAAATTTCCGTTGACTTCTCCCTTCAAAGCCATTTCTACAAATCTCATAGAATTGCCATCTGTTTTTCTATGTCCCTCGACAAATTCAGATTTTATACCAGCGAGCTCTAAATTTTTTTTAATAAACGGTCCCCCACCATGAACAATAATGATTTTCAAGCCATCGTTAAAAAGTTCAACAACATTTTTCAACAACTCCGATGTTAATTCATCATCAAGCATAGCGTTGCCGCCGTATTTTATTACGATAGCATTTTTACTTTTATCCATTTAATAGCTTATCTTATAAGGTGTTACAGGTTGTTAAGTAGAAATTTTTAATCGGGAAGTTTTATATAATAATTTGCCTTTTTATTCTCATTATTCCGATAATATAATTATATGAGGTTGCTTAATCAAATTTTCGGGCTAAAATAAGAATAATTGATGTTTGATTGCCATTTTAATGGCTAAAAATGTAATTGCAGGTTGGTAAGTTGTTATCCATTTTGTTGTTGGATTCTAAATTATAAATATTTTGAGAGCAATTTCTATTAGTCTTTTTTAGGTGTAGATGTTCCTGGTTTATTTGAATTTGCAGGTTTTGTGTCCTTAACGGGAGTTGATTCTTTATTAGAATTTGAAGTAGATGATGAATTATTCTTATAGTCTGTCTGGTAAAAACCACTGCCTTTAAATATTGGGCCCGCTCCTGCTCCAATTAATCTTTTAACCTTATCGTTACATTTAGGACAATTTTTTATCGGCTCAGCAGTCATAGACTGAAACATCTCAAATGTGTGATTACACTCTAAGCATTTATAATCATAAGTCGGCATTACATTTTCTCCTTATTAAAAACAGCTTCCAAACATACTGAATTATTAGAATTTTTTCTATAAATTAAACCATTAGATTTTAATTAAAGTTCAATCATAATAGATAATTAGGTAAGTCCAAGGTGAAGAAATTCCTCATAATCCCTTTGTTTTTAATATTTTCTGGTTGCCTGAATTATATTCAGGATGTTAATCTTTATGCAGACGGATCCGGTAAAATGAGGATTACCTACTGGATGAAAATGCTGGATTCAGATAATCTTAAAGCACTGGATAAAATTGGACTTTTTAATGCTGAATCAATAAAAAATGAATTCAGTTCAAAATACAATAAGATTAAGGATGTGCAGGTTTATACTGATACTACAGATAGCACGATGCATGCAATTATAGAATTAACTTTCTCCAGTATTGACTCACTTAATAATTCCAAAGCATTTGCTAATTTAAATTTTTCATTGACTGATGGAGCAGCAGGACAAAAGGTGTTTTCTCAATTTATTCCCCCAATAGCAACGGGCTTTGGATTTGATGGAAACAATTTTATTGTGACCTACAAATATACCTTTGCGGGCAATGTTATTTCAAGTAATGCAACCTCTAATGATGGACGGACCTTGATTTGGAAATATTCAATTGCAGATATTGGTAGCGGGAAAAAGATAGCGGTTACATTTAAGCCTTTTAGGTTAAAAGAGACACCTTACTGGATATACTACCTTATGGGAGCGGTATTACTTTTGGTACTCGTTTTCCTTATGCGGAAAAAGAAATAAAAATGGATGATACACGCCGTTTTTCAATGTTTTTACTGCCTTACTCATGTTGACTTACCAGACGTAATTATTTATATTTCTTATCTATATTTTTATAAAAATAACGATAAAACCGCGGTTTATGTTAGCAAGTGATTATAAAGTCTTTTCGGGTAGTTCAAACCAGGGCTTAGCTGAAAAAATTGCTAACAAACTTGATAAGCCGCTTGGTAGTGTTGAGCTTAAAAGGTTTAGTGACGGAGAGATTTGGGTTAAGTACGGAGAAAATATTCGTGGTTCAGAAGTTTTTATTATTCAGTCTACGAACCCACCGGCTGAAAATCTTTTAGAATTACTTTTAATGCTGGATGCAGCAAAAAGAGCATCAGCAACTAGGATAACAGCCGTAATCCCATATTTTGGTTATTCAAGGCAGGATCGTAAAGATCAACCAAGGGTTTCTATTACTGCTAAACTTGTTGCAAATTTAATTACTGTTGCCGGCGCTGACAGGGTGATGACAATGGATCTTCACGCTGCTCAGATTCAGGGATTCTTTGATATTCCGTTTGACCATCTTTATGGTTCAACAATGTTTACAGGATTGCTCAATAGCATAAAGCAAAATCTTGTAGTTGTTTCTCCTGATGTTGGCGGAATTAAAATGGCCAGGTCATATGCAAAGCGTCTTCATGCTGACCTTGTGGTTATTGATAAAAGAAGACCGAAACAAAATCTTGCTGAGGTTGTACATATTATTGGTAATGTAGATGGCAAGGATATTCTTTTGGTTGATGACTTGATTGATACAGCAGGTACATTTGTTGGAGCAATAGATGCACTGAAGAAAAATGGTGCAAAAAATATTTATGGGGCTATTACTCATCCGCTATTTTCAGGCCCTGCTCTTGAAAGAATTCAAGGTTCAGAATTGAGCAAGCTTTATGTATCCGATACAATATCAATGAAGCTTGATGAAAAATCTGATAAAATAGAAAAAGTTAGTGCGGCAGAAATTTTTGCTGAAGCAATTCGCAGAACGTATAATAATGAATCAATAAGTTCACTTTTTGATATAGATAAAGGATAAATTTTTTAGTTCTTGGAGAAAAAATGGAAAAAGTAGTTCTAAAGGCAAACATTAGAGAAACAAAATTAAAATCCGAAACCAATACTTTACGTAATAAAGGAGAAGTTCCCGGGATATATTATTCAAAACATGATGAGCCATTGTCTATAAGTGTTGATGAAAATTCACTTAATCCTCTGGTATTTACTGCTCAGACACATTTGGTATCGCTTGATATCGAGGGAAAGGACGGATATGACTGCATCATTAAAGATGTACAGTTTGACCCGGTTACGGATAAAGTAATTCATTTTGACTTGTTAGGTTTAACTTCCGGTGAAACTTTTCAGTTGGAAGTTCCGGTTCAGTTTCTTGGGACACCTGTTGGTATTAAAGAAGGCGGCGTACTTCAGCAGTTTATGCATAAACTGGAAGTAGAGTGCTTGCCTAAAGATATTCCACAGCAGATAGACGTTGATGTCACAAATCTGAGTATTGGTGATTCAATTCACGTTAGTGAGTTAAATATTGAAAATATTACTATACTAAATCCTGAAGATACAGTTCTCGTTTCTGTCACACATCCTAAGGTTGAAGCTGAACCAGTTGCTGAGGAAGTTGCCGAGGGTGAAGAAGGTGAAGAGCAGGCAGAACCGGAAGTAATTGGCAAAGGAAAAGCTGACGAAGAAGAGGAAGGAAAAGAATAGCATTGATGTGCGAGTAATATTTGGAATTGGAAACCCCGGTAATCGTTACCTTTATAACAGGCACAACATTGGGTTTATGTTTTTAGATTATTTCGCAAATTCCCTGTCTCATTCTTTTAAACCTTCGAAATCAGAGTATTATTTTACAGAGGGGAAACTTGGTAACCGGAGTTTCTCCTTAATTAAACCTTCTACATATGTAAATAATAGTGGGATTGCAGCTTTACAGGCCATTCAAAATTATAAAATAGAAATTGAAGATTTTTTATTTATTTATGATGATCTCAACCTGGATTTTCCTGATTTACGTGTCAGGGTTTCCGGAGGAGACGGAGGTCATAACGGATTAAATTCAGTTATTTATCATCTTGCATCTGAAGATTTTCCCAGGTTAAGATTTGGAATCGGAAACAATTTTGAAAAAGGTAAAATGGCTGAATATGTTCTTACAGATTTTAATAATGAGGAAATGTCACAATTGAAAAATACCTTTAATGATGGTGTCTTTTTATTGAAGGAATTTATCGTTGGTGGCACGAAAAATTTATTAGATGCCAACAGTAAATTGGCAAAAATTAAAAATGGTAACAATTTATTGAACGATTCTAAAAGTAATCCGGAGAACTTATGAGTCTTTACATTAACATTATTCCATTGTTCGGAGTTCTGGCGCTTTTATATACTTTCTGGAAATCTTCCTGGGTTTCAAAGCAGGATCCCGGCACAGAGAAAATGGTTAAAATTTCTAACCATATTTCTGAAGGTGCAATGGCTTTCCTTAAAGCCGAATATAAAGTACTTGTTATTTTCGTGATTTGTGTCGCAATTCTTTTGGCAGTATCTGCGGATACTGAGAACTCATCCCCACTTGTTGGTGTGTCCTTTATTGTTGGTGCATTTTGTTCGGCACTTGCGGGTTTTATCGGAATGAAAGTTGCGACTAAAGCTAACGTAAGAACGACAAATGCAGCAAGAACAAGTTTAGGTAGAGCGCTCGAAATTGCTTTTGCAGGCGGTTCAGTTATGGGGCTGGGTGTTGTTGGACTCGGTGTTCTCGGGCTTGGTGGTTTGTTTATGATTTACGCCGATGCTTTTGGCGTTGGAAGAATTCAGGATTTGAACAGGGTTATTACAATTATTACTGGATTCTCTTTTGGTGCCTCATCAATCGCCCTTTTTGCAAGAGTTGGCGGCGGTATTTATACTAAAGCCGCAGATGTAGGTGCCGACCTTGTTGGTAAAGTTGAAGCGGGTATTCCTGAAGATCATCCTTTGAATCCTGCTACTATTGCAGATAACGTTGGCGATAATGTTGGCGACGTTGCGGGCATGGGGGCAGATTTATTTGAATCTTATGTTGGATCAATCGTTGGTACAATGGTACTCGGAGCTGCCTTTTTTGAAGTCCCTGCTTTTGCGAATAATTTTAATGGATTAGGTGGTGTCTTCTTACCACTGGTTATCGCCGGTGTTGGTATTGTTATGTCAATTTTGGGAACTTTCTTTGTTAAAGTAAAAGAAGGGGGAGATCCACAGAAAGCATTGAACAAAGGTGAATTTGGTTCATCTATTATCATGATAGGTGCTTTGTATTTTATAATTAAATGGATGCTTCCTGAAACATGGACCTACCAGGATTTACTTTATGACCAGATGAGAACAGTCACGTCAAATGGTATTTTCCTGGCTACTGTAATTGGACTTGTTGCCGGTGTTCTTATCGGCATTATCACTGAATATTATACCGGTACCGGGAAAAAACCTGTACTGAGTATAGTGAGGCAATCACTTACAGGAAGCGCAACAAACATTATTGCCGGTATAGGAAACGGAATGTTTTCAACAGCACTGCCTATCATTGTACTTGCAGGTTCCATTATTGGTGCTTTCTATTTTGGAGGACTTTACGGAATTGCTATTGCTGCGGTTGGTATGCTTTCAAATACAGGTATCCAGTTAGCGGTAGATGCTTATGGCCCGATATCTGATAATGCAGGAGGAATCGCCGAGATGTCCGATCTTCCGAAAGAAGTAAGACAAAGAACTGATAAACTTGATGCAGTTGGAAATACAACTGCCGCAATCGGTAAAGGATTTGCAATTGGTTCAGCAGCATTGACTGCACTCGCTTTATTTGGTGCGTTTATGACTGCCGCAAATATTAAGCATATTGATATTTCGAAAGCAGATGTAATGGCCGGTCTTTTCCTTGGCGGTATGTTACCGTTTTTATTTTCAGCTCTTGCTATGAAAGCTGTCGGAAGGGCAGCAATGTCAATGATTGAAGAAGTGAGAAGACAGTTCAAAACAATACCAGCACTTGCGGCGGCACTGGGGGTTATGAAACGAAACGAAGGGAAAGAGCAGTCTGAATGGTCTGTAGAAGATAAGGCGACTTTTGATAAAGCCGACGGTGTCGCTGAGTATGGTAAGTGCGTTGAGATTTCTACAAAAGCAGCTATCAGAGAAATGGTTCTTCCCGGATTATTGGCAGTTATCGTTCCTGTCCTCATTGGAAAGGCGGGAGGGGCTGAAATGCTCGGAGGTTTACTCGCGGGGGTAACAGTAACCGGCGTGCTAATGGCTATTTTCCAATCAAATGCCGGTGGCGCCTGGGATAATGCAAAGAAAACGTTTGAAGAAGGAATTGAAATTAACGGTGAAATGTACATAAAAGGCTCAGATCCTCATAAAGCGGCCGTTGTTGGCGATACGGTAGGTGACCCGTTTAAGGATACATCAGGCCCGTCACTGAACATTCTAATTAAGTTGATGGCTGTTGTTTCCCTTGTTATTGCACCGTTAATTAAATAAGTTAAATATTGATCTTTAAATAACATAAAATATTAATCCCTGCTCTCATTAAATAATGAGGGCCTAAAATGACCGAAGGGAGGTGAAAGAGAAGATGAAAAATAACGTCTACGAAAGTGCAGTAATTATAAACGCTGCTCTAGATGATGAACAGATTCAGGGCATGATATCACGCATTAAAGATACTATAGTAAATAATGGCGGTGAGATTAGAGACCTTGAAGACTGGGGTAGAAAAAGATTGGCCTATGTGGTTAATAAAAGCAAGGTTGGATACTATGCAATATTTAGATTCAATGCCCCACCAAGCCTAATTACTAAGCTTGAAAGATTCTACGTCCTGGACGAACAATTCCTCAGATATTTAACAATTAAACTCGATAGTGATGCTGTAGAATTCCTGGAAAAGAACAAAGAAGCAGAGCTTAGTCAGTCAGAAAATTCTGGTAAAGAAACTGAAGGTTCTGCAGAGGCGAAGGAAAAAAGCGAAGAATCTACAGAGAAAGAGTAATAATTATTAACTATGATTTAAGTATGGAGGAATAACCATGGCCGATTTGAAAATGCCTGAGATAAACTATGTTATAGTTGCTGGTAATCTTACCAAAGATCCGGTTTTTAGGCAGACTACAAATAATACTCCTGTTGTGAACTTTTCTATTGCATCTAATAGAAAATACAAAGATAGTTCAAACCAGTGGCAGGAAGATGTATGTTACGTGGGCATTGTAGCATGGAATAAATTGGCAGAAAGTTGCCGTGATAGATTAAAGAAAGGATATGCTGTACTTGTTGATGGCGAATTACAAAGCCGAAGCTGGAAATCAGAAGATGGTCATAACAGAAGCATCGTTGAAATTAAAGCCAGAAGGATTCAATTTCTGAATAAAAGAGGAAAAATTAATGATTCAGAAAACGGGCATAATGGCGAAGTACATAATGATACAGACAATTCTGATGATGATAGCACTGATTATACAGAAGATTCTTTCGATAAATTTTTATCAAATGAAGAATCTGATTTACTAAAAGATAAATAGGTCTAAAAAATGAGAAATGAAGTAAAAACTAAAAAAGTGTGTCGTTTTACTCAAAACAATGTAAAGTATATCGACTACAAAGACATTAAATTATTACAGCGCTATACCACTGAACAGGGAAAAATAATTCCTAAAAGGATTACCGGAACAAGCGCTAAATATCAAAGACAATTATCACTTGCTATTAAACGTGCCAGGCATATGGCTCTTCTGCCCTATGTTTCTGATACTTTAAAATAGCCTTTTACAGGAGCTAAAATGAAAGTCATTTTAAGACAAAATGCAGAAGGTCTGGGACAAGTTGGTGATGTGGTTGATGTTAAAGACGGGTATGCAAGAAATTATTTAATCCCTAGAAAAATTGCTTACACAGCTCTTAAGGGAAATATACGTGCTCTCGATGAAGAAAAGAAAACATTTTCAAAGAAAAGAGAGCAGGAACTTTCTGCTGCCGAGGCTTTAGCGGCTGAATTAGAAAAAGTATCTGTCACCATTCCTGTACAGGTTGGTGAAGAAGATAAAATTTTCGGTACAGTAACAACACAAATGATCTCAGACGCCCTTAAAGAAAAGGGACATGAATTAGACAAAAGGAAAATTGAAATTGATGAACCTATTAAAGCACTTGGTATTTACGGTGTAAGCATAAAGCTTCATCCAAATGTAAATGCAAAAATTAAAGTGTGGGTTGTTAGAGAGTAAAATTTCTTTGGCTAGAAAATAAAAAAGGAAAGCCGAAAAGCTTTCCTTTTTTTATTTTAAATATCTTGAAGATTTTAATGAACTTTTATCTTCTTTTCTTTTATGAGTCTTGCAACTTCCGATGTACCGTTCTTTGCAATACTTTTTATTGCTTTAGTAGAAAGCTTCAATGTTACAAACCTGTTTAATTCCTGAACCCAGATTCTCTTTTTCTGAAGATTAGGTAAAAATCTTCTTCTGCTTCTGTTATGGGCGTGTGATACATTATTTCCGGACATTGGTCCTACGCCGGTTAATTGACATTTTCTGGACATTGAAATCTCCTTGAGAACTTACCTTTATTATCAAATTTGAATCACTAATATACTAAAATCATGATCAAAAAATGAAATTAATTTTTATAAAATCTCCTTGTTTTTTGATAAAATTAGCAGCTATCAGTGCGTAATTAAGAATTGGATTGACTATAACAATGGCATTATTATCTTATGTGTTGTAGATAAATGGTAGTCTGAAAACAGGGGAAATTGCTAAAATTCTGCCTTTCATAGAATTAATCAAATAAGGAGTAAGTTATGGAATATTATGAACTTCACCCTGATAACCCGCAGATGAGATATATTAACAAAGCTGTGAATATTCTGAGAGATGGGGGAGTAATTATTTATCCCACTGACACGTATTATGGTATTGCCTGCGATATTTATAATAAAAAGGCGATCGAAAGGCTTTTTGAAATTAAGAATGATTCGAGCGATAGATTGTTCAGTTTTATTTGTTCAGATTTTAAGGAAATTTCAAAATATGCTAAAATTTCAGATTATGCATATAAGAGAATGAAACATCTTTTACCCGGGCCCTATACTTTTATTTTGCCTGCAGAAAAGCTGGTACCTAAACAATTATGGAGCAAAAGAAAAACTGTTGGTATCAGAATCCCGAACAATCCTGTTTCACTGGACATCGTCAGAGAACTTGGTAACCCGGTTGTAAGCACATCTACAACAAACAGAAAGGGAGATACTCTGTTCGATCCTTTGGAAATTAAAAGTATCTTTTCTAATAAAGTTGATTTAATGCTTGCAAACGGGGCCCTTGTAGGTGATGCTTCGTCGGTTATTGATTTGAGTGAAGATGAACCTGAAATTATTCGTGAAGGTGCTGGTGATGTTGCAATGTTTGTTTAATTAAAAACTAAATAGAACTTAATGACCCGGTAAATATTTTGCCGGGTTTTTTATTGAGAGGAATTTAAAAGTGACTTCCTTTCGTTGTTTAATTCCTTTTCATTTCTCATTAGTTGGAGTTTTTCTTCTTCATCTTTTGCGGTCTGAAGTTTTTCAAAATTTTCAGCCATCAGTTTATTCAATATTTCAATTCTTTTTTTTCTTACAACATCAGAGACATATTTCATAGAAAGCTTGCCGTCTTCTGTTGAGTCAGAAAATTCTTCCCATCTTCTGCTAACAGAAAATTTGTCTGAAATTAGCTCTATTAAATAGTTTGATTCGTTTTCATTTTTAATTCTATCTAATAGTGCTCCTGCATAGATTTCTTTATCTGAGTTTAATGAATCGTAAACTATCTTAGCGAGACTTTTGTGCATTTCCACTTCAAAGTCATCAATAGTCAAATGTTGAAATATATGTTTGATTATATTTTCGCCGCCATTAAATAAAAGTTCAATAATAGCTCTTTCATTGCGCAGATTACTTTCCGAAATTTCCACAACTTTTCCTTCAGAAAATACAGTTAGGTCTTCTTTGTTGCGACGGGTTTGAGCCTTTCTCTCGCGCTCTCTTTCCTGATTTTTATTTAAGTCTTTTAATATCTTCCTAAGTTCTTCTTCAAGAAGCATTTCACGGAGATTAAATTTCTTTGAAATATTTTTTAACAGCAATGTCCGTTTTAATTCGTCTGAAATAAGCGCTACCGGTTTTACCAATTCACGAATGGCTTCCGCAGTTTTTGCAGGATCTTCAAACATGCCCTGATTTTCATAATATGTTGACTGGTATTCCAAAAAATTTTGTGCTTTTTGAATTATTCCATCAAAACTTTCCTTCCCGAATTTATTTACATATGAATCCGGATCTTCGCCTTCAGGGACTGAAGCTATTTTAACGTCCATATTCTTTCTTAGGAGTATTTCTATACTTCGCATTGATGCTTTTATTCCTGCGGTATCCGCATCAAAAAGCAAAACAACATTTTTTGTATACCGTGAAAGAAGTTGAACCTGTTCATCTGTTAAGGCCGTACCTGAAACGGCTACAACATTTTTTATCCCGTTTTGAAAAAGTGATATAAGATCCATATAGCCTTCAACTATAATCGCTTTATCCAGTTTCCTTATTTCGTCCTTAGCCAGCGAGAGACCGTAAAGTGTTCTGCCCTTTGTGTAAATAAGAGATTCGGGTGAGTTTAAGTATTTTGCAGTTTTTTGTGCAGTATCGAGAACCCGTCCGGCGAAGGCTACAACTCTTCCGTTAGGAGAAAAAATCGGGAAAATTATTCTGCCGGAAAATTTATCATATAGTCTGCCGCTCTCATTACTTCCAATTAATCCGAGTGAAAGGGCTTTATCTATATCAATTTTGTCCTTTGTTAAAAAATCTACAAGGTTATCTTTACCGGGTAAAGAATACCCCAAACCGAATGATCGCTGGGTTTGTAACTTTATTTTTCGTTTATCAAAATAATTTCTGGCAATTTCGCCTTCATCGTTGTGTAACAGGTTATCGGAAAAGTATCTTCCAACGGAATGGTTAATATCAAATAATAGTTCCTGCTCGGTTTGTCTTTCTTCGAGGCCTTCATCATTGTACTCAAGAGTGATACCGGATTTTTCAGCCAGTTCCTGTACCGATTCCACAAAAGAAATTTTTTCAAATTCCATTAAAAATTTGAAAACATTCCCTCCCGCGTGGCAGCCGAAACAGTGATAAATTTGCTTTTCTTCGCTCACTGTAAAAGAGGGTGTTTTTTCAGAATGGAAAGGGCACAAACCTATGTAATTTTTTCCTCTCTTTCTAAGCTGCACAAACTCCGAAATAACATCCACAATACTGGCTGCAGAACGTATTTCTTCTATTTTATTTTCAGGGATTCTCATATTTAGTAAGTAAATTATATCAAAATTAGCGGATATTGAAACTTAATCAAATAAGGGATTATTTTTGCCCATTTTAGGTTTTCAATAGCAATGTTGTATTTAGTATATTTGTATAGATTTATTGAAAATTTAACTATTATTTAGCCTAATATTATTATTCAGCCCTGAAATTTACTAAAAAGATTTTAAGATGCACCAGTTAATTAGCGAAGCAAATAAATATTGCAATAGCATGACGGAATATTCACGCTATAAAACAAGAGTTGTTAATATTGGCGATATTCCATGCGGCGGAGATAACCCGATACGGATTCAGTCAATGACCACGACTGATACAATGAATACAAAGGCTACGGTTGAACAAACTATCAGAATGGTTGAGTCAGGATGTGATTATGTTAGAATTACCGCACCGAGTAAACTGGAAGCGCAAAATCTTGAAGAGATTAAAAAGGAATTAAGAGCAAAAGGATTTTCCGTTCCGCTTATTGCAGATATTCATTTTACACCAAATGCTGCCGAAATTGCCGCGAGAATAGTTGAAAAAGTCAGAGTGAATCCAGGTAATTATGCTGACAAGAAAAAATTTCAAAACATCGAATATACTGATCTGACATATGAAGCCGAACTCGAAAGGATAAGGCAAAAATTTACTCCTCTTGTAAAAATTTGTAAAGAGTACGGAACAGCAATGAGGATCGGGACAAATCATGGTTCTCTTTCTGATAGAATAATGAGTCGTTACGGTGATACTCCACTTGGAATGGTTGAATCTGCGTTGGAGTTTGTAAGAATTTGTGAAGGTCTGAATTATCACGAAATTGTTCTTTCTATGAAGGCAAGTAACACACAGGTGATGGTTCAGGCTTACAGGTTATTAATTCAAAAGATGGAAGCAGAAGGAATGAATTATCCTCTTCATCTTGGTGTTACCGAAGCCGGTGGAGGTGAAGATGGAAGGGTTAAATCTGCTTTGGGAATTGGTACATTGCTTGAAGATGGACTCGGTGATACTATCAGGGTTTCATTAACGGAAGACCCGGAATTTGAAGCTCCGGTAGCAATCTCACTTGTTAACAGGTATAATAACAGACCCGGCCATAAAGAAATAAAACCTGCAGAAAAAATTTCAAAAGATCCTTTTAATTATGAAAGAAGAAATTCATTTGAACTTTCGGGATTTGGTGGAAGTAATTTCCCGCGTGTTGTTGCAGATTACAGTCACAGGAAAATTGAAAAGCAGGATGACCTGAACGATATAGGTTATTTTTATGATTCAGCAACAGACAAATGGAATATGAATGATCTGGCTACTGACATTATATACCTTGGTGAATCAAAACTTCCTTTTGATATTCCCAATGGGCTAAAGGCAATAATTGATTTTTCTACCTGGAAAAATATTGCAAACAAAGATCAAGCATCCCCGCTAATGTCAGTTTCAGATTATTTTAGCTCTGTTCCAAAAGCACAGCAGCTGAATTTTGTGAGGGGTAACATAAATGATTTTTCCATAGAAACACTTGAAAAAATAAAACATGATAAAACTGTAGTTCTGGTTATAGAGACTGAAAATAACCATGGAGTTGCCGAACAAAGAAGATTCTTTTTTGATCTATTAAAACACAGATTAGAAAACCCGGTTATTATTAAAAGAGATTACAAAAATTTAAATCTGGATGAACTCAGGCTTTACACTTCCACAGATTTTGGTTCTTTACTTATTGATGGATTTGGTGATGGGGTCTGGGCATATATTGAAGAAATTACAGAGAAAGGCAAATTCGAAAGCGAAAACGCAAAAAATGAGTATGTACGCACATTTGTAAAAAAGCATGAGGCGAAGGAAAATGTACTAAACAGAATTCTTTTTGGTATCCTGCAAGCAGCCAGAGTAAGAATTTCAAAAACCGAATATATTGCCTGTCCGTCTTGTGGTAGAACTCTTTTCGATCTTCAGGATACAACTGAAATGATAAGGAAAAGAACAGAACATCTGAAAGGCGTAAAAATTGCGATTATGGGCTGTATTGTAAATGGGCCTGGAGAGATGGCAGATGCTGATTATGGATATGTTGGCTCTGGAGTTGGCAAAATTACGCTTTATAAGGGCAAAGACATAGTCAGAAGGAATATTCCGATGGAAAGCGCTGTAAACTCCCTTATAGAAATTATTAAAGAAGATGATAACTGGTTGGAACCTAATTAACCCTGAGATTGATTCTTTTTGGTTACCTAATGACCTTACAGTACTATTTTAGTAAAACCATTTTTCTTGTAAATAATCTGTTGTTAGCTTTCAAATAATAGACATAAACTCCGCTAGGAAGATTCCTGGTTTTAAATTCTACGACATAATTTCCAGGTAATTGAACACGATTTACCAACGTAGCAACTTGTTTACCCAATATATTAAAAATTTTTAATTCTACTTTACTTTGTTTAGATATTGTATATTTAATTTTAGTAGATGGATTAAATGGATTTGGAAAATTTTGTCCCAGTGTAAAGGTTTGGGGAATAGAACTAGAATCTTCATTAATAGATGTTGTAGAACCTATCCATGCAATCGCTGCATTAACAACATCATCCTCTCCTTTCAAAATACCTTCTTTTGTAAGCCAAACTTTTTCATCAACTTTTAAATTTGTATGGGTTAAATACTTATGTAGTTTATTTACAGGATAACCATTTCCATAAGTTAAATAGAAGAACCAGTCTTTGTTTCCAAGATCACGTGTTACAGGTGCTGCAAAAGCACCACAAGATGATTTCCCGAATAATCGTGCCTTAGGATGAAGTCTCAATCTATAAGATTCGAAGTCAGCATTGCTCACGGCGCCGGGACCAGTAAGTACAGCTATGGGTTTGTTATAAAATGTTGACCTGTCTCCCGGTATCGTAAAAACAGATTGATCATAGCCTGAAAGAGGTTCCATACTAAAATGGTCGATATTATTTGAGCGAGCATCGAATGCAACAGTTGGTATTTGTGTTTTAAATAATAATGAATATCCTGCGTGTGCAACCGGCATCCATCCACCACCATTGTTTCGCATGTCTATTATCATTCCGGAAGTTTCATGATTAAACATCAAGTCATATACGGCGGCCCGAAAATTTTGACTAATATTATATTCGGGATTTGAACTCCAGGAAAACACATAAATATAACCGATATCAGTACCCGTAACAATTCCGTGACTAACAAATTCATTAGCAAATACATTAGGGAAATCCACACCGTCTATTTTCAATTGTTCATTTCCCCATATTTGTCCTGTTTGTCCCTGCATTAAACTAGTAGGAAGGTGAACAGTATCACCTGTCTCAGCTTTAATAATATCTATAGTATCAAATAAGTGCCAATTCAATCCAACGCTTGCCAGAATACAATGTATTAATGATTCTTTCGTGCTTCCCCAAACTACGTGTGGAACTATCGGGAGTTGCGCTTCTAATAATTTTTTATATTCCCTTTTCCAGGGAATACCATCATAACCCAGCACAATATCACCAGGAATTAAACTAAGTTTTTGGTTGGGTAAAGCACGATATACTATTGCCGTACTATCTGGCAAAACCGTGAGAGAGGCCCCAAACCGGGAGTTATCTGACCAGGGACCAATAACAAAAAGAGGAACTCCGGGACCAAGTTGTGTACCATAATTAACAGGTATATCAGCTAAAATTGTATGAGCTTCATTGAGAGCTAATGAAAAATAATTCATTATTGCCGCAAATCTACCTCTGCTTACCCCAGCTTCAATTTCTGGACGATAAACTGAGCGCAAAGAATCAACATTTAAGTTTAGGTTTTGAAATGCTGCATACTGATGGTCAATTATATCAAAAGCTTTGTCAAAAATACGTAATTTTTCCTCTGAACTTTCACCATTTCCCCAATATGAATCGATTAAATCTCTCCACTCATCACTGGTTAAATGTCCCCTTTTTTTAATATTTCTATTATATTTAATAACCTCCGAAGGTTTAAGAGTTCTCTTTAATACATTTATATAAGGCAAATTAGAACTATTAGTATTTTGACCTTTCCAAGAGATAAAAGTGAGACAAAATATTATTATATATATACTTTTTATTCTTTTTACAAACATATTATTGCTCATAGGTGATTTTAAGAAAATCGTTTTTCAATTTAGACTATATTATTCTGCTACCAGACAATAAAAATATATTTCTTTTACCATTTTTATTGTTCTAATAAACCATACTTAGTAAACATAGGATAATGTGATTCATTAATTTATTGGTTACATTTTTTTTCAAACATATAATAAACACTTACATTTATTTCTTATGTATTTGTGACCAAGTTTTTAATTTTGTATCAGGAGTTAAAAATCTATGAAAAGTTTATTATAATAATTTTAGATAAATAAATCAGCATAATTTTTATATCAATCAGAAACAATTCGTTTGTTTTGCTCTTTTTCTGTAAAATTTCAGTTTCATAATTTGTTATTATAAACCCGTCCTTCCTGTGGAAGAACACTATTCGACCCTCAGAATACAAGAGAAATGATAAGAAAATGAACTGAACACCTTAAAAGAATAAAAATTGAGATAACGGGGTGTATTGTGTAAATGGTCCGAGAGAAATGGCGGATGCTGATTATGTATACGTTGGTCTGGCGTAGGTAAAATTACGCTTTATGAGGGGAAGGATTTAGTCAGGCGAAATGTTCCAATGGAAAAGGCGGTTAATTCACTTATTGACATAATTAAAGAAAATGGGAACTGACCGGAACTAAAATAGGCTAAAAAACGTTTAATTACTTACAAATTGTCCATTTCTTGCAAATTAGATAATAATCAATTATATTATACATCTTGGAATTATGAATATAAAAATTAAAAAATTAAAATTTCCTGATTTAATTAGCCGCTCCGAAGCGGTAAAATTTGGGAGCTGAACTTAGAAATGCACTTCAAACACAGAAGTGCATTTTTTTTTGATATGACATGTAACGAAATTATAAAATATATAGAAGACTGGGCTCCAAAAGAAATTGCCTGGCAGAAAGATAACGTAGGACTTCAGGTAGGGAACCGGAACAAACAAATAAAAAATATTATGCTTTGCCTTGAAGTAACGATGGATGTGGTTAAGGAGGCAATCAGGAAAAAGTGTAATTTAATTTTCAGCCACCACCCTCTGCTGTTCCAACCTTTGAAGAGGTTAGATCTGAATTTTGATAAGAATTCGATGATGATTGAAAAATTGATAAAACACGATATTACACTTTATTCAGCACACACAAATTTAGACTTCACTCAAGACGGCGTAAGTTTTGAGCTTGCAAAACTCCTCAAACTTAAAAATATAAAATTTCTCAAAACATTTTCTTCAAACCATTTTAAATTATCGGTTTTTGTTCCTGTAAACGCAGTTGCAAAAGTGTCTGATGCAATATTCACTAATGGTGGTGGAGTAATAGGCGAATATTCGCATTGCAGTTTCATAACAAAAGGTGAAGGTACTTTTATTGGCTCTGAAAAAACAAAGCCAGCTGTTGGGGAAAAGGGAAATGAAGAAAAAATTGAGGAAGTAAAACTGGAAGTGCTTATTGATTCCTGGAATCTGAATAAGGTGATTGCGGCTATGTTAAAAGTTCATCCTTATGAAGAACCGGCTTTTGATATTTATCCTCTTCAAAACGAAAATAATAAAACCGGTGCCGGTGCAATAGGTGATTTAAAAAATCCGCTTGTTAAAAATGAATTTTTAAAGCTGATATCTTCTTCACTCAAGGCCAAAAACTTCAGATATACAAATGGGAAATCAACAAAAATAAAAAAGATTGCAGTATGTGGCGGTTCTTGTTCAGAACTAATCAGTACAGCAATCAGTGAAGGAGCAGATGCATTTATTACTGCTGATATTAAATATCATGCATTTCATGATGCTAAAGATGAAATTTTGCTCGTTGATGCAGGACACTATGAAACGGAAATTCCAATAATGAATGAGATTCAGAAAAGACTAAATAACTTAGTAGGGACTAAAAATAAAATCAAAGTTTTTAAATACAGCGGGACAACTAACCCGGTAATATTTTATAAATAAATAAGGAGAACATAAATTGGTAGAAAGGTTGAAGACTCTGTATGAGTTACAAAATATAGATGATCAGCTTGATGAATTGGAAGAGTTGAGAGGCGATCTTCCCAATGCTGTAGAGGCTTTAAAGGAAAAAATAGATGGTATAAAGGCTGATATTGTTAACAAGGAAAAAGAGCAGAAAGAATCACTGAAGAAAAGAAAAGAAAATGAAAATGAGATTGAAAAACTTCAGGAGAATCAGAAAAAATTTAAAGCTCAGCTTTACCAGGTGAGGAACAATAAAGAATATGATGCATTGACTAAAGAAATTGATCACACTGATGAATTAGTTAGTAAGCTTGAAGCTGAAAATGATGCCATGGCTGATTTAAGCAAAAAATTGACTGATGAAATTGAAGAAGTAAAGCCAATGCTTGATGAATTGAATGAAGAAATGAAAGTTAAAGAAGCCGATCTGAAAGTGATAATAAAAGCCAATGAAAAAGAAGAAACAAAACTGAGAGAAAAGAGGAAAGAGATTGAAACCAAGGTAAAAAAAGCAGACCTTTCAGCTTATATGCGCATAAGAAAAGCTAAAAAAGGATTGGCTGTATCTACAATAAAAAGATCAGCTTGCTCAGGTTGCCATAATATAGTTCCTCCTCAGAGACAGTTGGAAATCAGGCAAAACAATAAACTTTTCTATTGTGAATACTGTGGCAGGATCCTCGTTTCTCAGGAAGTTTCTGAGACAGTTGAGGCAGAATAGCTCTTATTAAATGATCCTTTCAATAAACCTGAGTTCCCTGCGTTAAGAAATTCAGGTCTACAAATAATTACCGGAAAAATACGGTGAAACAGCAGGATTTGGATTTTTCCAAATCCTTTTATGCTGTTTTGAGAACCTTAATTTATTATATTTGCAACAGTAATGCAGATATACATTCCTGAATTTTACGTACTAAAGTTGCTCTGTTATAGCTAGGAAATGATGGCTACGTTCGCTGGATAAAAAGTTGAAGAAATTAGTGAAAATGGGTACGTAAATAATTTGAAAAGTAATTGACAAAAATTGTGCGCTGTAGATTATTGCACAATTTTATTTTTAAAAGAATAAATAAACAGCCCGATCCGGGCAATTGCTCTCTGAATTTTCAGGGGGAGGAAAGTCCGAACTTCATAGAACAGGGTGCCGGGTAACACCCGGTGTTCTATCTTAAATGATAGAATAAGGAAAGTGCCACAGAAAATATACCGTCCCGACCTGCCAGCCGTCAGGCTTGCTTGTTGAGATAAGGGTGAAAAGGCAGGGTAAGAGCCTACCGTCCCGTCAGTAATGTCGGGTGCAAGGCAAACCCCACCCGAAGCAAGATCAAATAAGATGGTCTTTCGTGCTTTTGCACGGCCAGGGTTGTTCGCTCTGGATACTGTTTAGGTTGAGACCGTCGGGTAGATCGCTGGAGTTCCGTAGTAATACGGAAACAAGACAAATAATTGCCGTCCCGAAAAAGTCGGGATTACAAAATTCGGCTTACAGGATCTGGCTGTTTATCTTGTTCTTATATTATCTTTAGTGGATAATTATATGCTGGAGAAACGTTGGAAGATTAAAGAAATTACGGATGAATTTTCTGTAACTTCTTTAGCCGATTCATTAAACATTCCTGAAGTGATTGCAAAATTATTAATTCTCAGAGACATTAAAAACTTCGCACAGTCAAAATTCTTCTTTAGGCCTGAAATTGATTCTATCCATGATCCGTTTTTAATGAATGGAATGGAAGAAGCAACAACCAGAGTTATCCAGGCTCTTACTGAAAATCAACCAATATGTGTTTACGGAGATTATGATGTTGATGGTACCTGCTCAACAGCGCTGCTTTACTTATTCTTAAAAGAGCTGGGTGCAAACGTAGAATTTTATATCCCCAAAAGGCTTACAGAAGGCTATGGCCTTTCTAAATCTGGAATTGATTATGCAAAATCTAAAAATATTTCGCTCTTAATTTCTGTTGATTGCGGAATAACTGCGGTTGAAGAAACAGAGTATGCAAATGAGCTTGGCATAGATTTAATAATTTGCGATCATCATCAGCCAAAAGATGAATTGCCAAAGGCATTTGCAGTACTCGATCCTTTAAAACCCGGATGTGATTATCCATTCAAGTATTTGTCCGGTGCGGGCGTTGCTTTTAAACTTGCGCAGGGTGTTTCAGAAAGAATTGGCAAGAGAGAACTTCCGCTTGCTTATCTTGATCTTGTAGCTCTTGCCGGTGCAGCTGATATAGTGTCCCTGACTGACGAAAACCGCGTGCTGGTGAGGGAAGGACTGAACCTGATAAATACTAATCCAAGGCCCGGGATTGCTGCTTTAATTGAAATTAGCGGATTAAAACCTGGAAACTTGAATTCCGGCCAGATTGTATTTACTGTAGCTCCGAGAATTAATGCTGCCGGAAGACTTGGTGATGCAGAAAGAGCAGTAGAATTATTTATTACGAAAAATAAAACAGAAGCAAAAGATTTAGCCAAAATTTTGGAATCAGAGAATATTGAAAGACGAAAAATTGATGAAGACACACTTGCTGAAGCGCTGCATATTATCGAGAATTCGTTAAATTTAGATGTGGATATTCCGATCATTTTGCACCAGGATAACTGGCACCCGGGGGTTATTGGTATTGTTGCTTCCCGATTAGTTGAAAAATATTACCGGCCAACAATTATGTTAACAACTGTTGACGGTGTTGCCAAAGGTTCGGCGAGAAGTATTGCAAATTTTAATATTTATGAAGCTCTGGAAAAATGTGAAGATTTACTTATACATTTTGGTGGTCACAAAGCGGCAGCAGGGCTTGCTGTAGAAATAGATAAATTAGGAGTTTTCAGGGAAAAATTTAACAAAATTGTAAAAGAATCAATGACCTCTGATGATCTTCGTCCTGAAATTTCAATTGATTCACACCTTAAATTTTCAGATATAACTCCCAAGTTCCTGAGAATAATTGATCAGTTTTCACCATTTGGCCCCGGTAACATGAGACCAGTATTTCTCTCAGAAGATATTCAACTGGCAGGCAATCCGAGAATAGTTGGAAAAAATCATTTGCTTGTAAGTTTGAGACAGACGGGATCTGAAAAAATATTTGACGCTATAGGTTTTAATATGGGCGATTATTTTGAACTGATTAAGGACAATAATCATTATCTTGATATTGTTTATTCAATTGACAAAAGTACAAGGAACGGACGAACGTTTCCTCAGTTCAGATTTAAGGATTTAAAAGTAAAAGAAAATTAATTTGGGAGTTTTGTTTATGTCAGGTCATTCAAAATGGGCGACAACTAAAAGAAAAAAAGCAGCAATCGATGCCAAGAGAGGCAAAATATTTACAAAACTGATAAAAGAAATTACTATTGCAGCCAGGCAGGGCGGAGGAGATGCCGTAGGTAATCCCAGGCTCAGACTTGCTGTGGATAATGCCAAGGCTGCTAATATGCCGGCCGATAATATCGACCGTGCGATTAAAAAAGCAACCGGAGAACTGGAAGGGCAAAGTTTTTCGGAATTGACCTATGAAGGTTACGGTCCAGCTGGTGTCGCTGTACTTGTAGAAGTTGCTACAGATAATAAAAACAGAACGGTTGCTGAAGTTCGCCACCTGTTTTCAAAAAGTGGAGGAAGTCTTGGCGAATCAGGTTC
>Ga0102950_1000062_pt1 | contig 24802 bp, 27 predicted proteins | sample SalPon2A_B_D2_MG_FD_78505 | JGI IMG/M metagenome (GOLD analysis project Ga0102950, IMG submission 78505) | Soil microbial communities from South San Francisco under conditions of wetland restoration - Salt Pond MetaG R2A_B_D2_MG | ecosystem: Environmental > Terrestrial > Soil > Wetlands | place...
ATAAATGGTTTTTATGATTTTCATGGTGGAGTAATAGAAAATCCAGAAAGCTGGTTAACTTTTTTAAAATAAGGAGGATTTAATTGTTTAATATATATGTGAATGACAAAAAAGATGTATTGCCGGAAGATGATATATGTTATATTGTAGCTAAAGAGGGAATATATCTTAAAAAGAAAATTGGAATAATGGAGAGTATTGCTCCAGTTGATAAAATATCAACTCTAGAAAGTATTACATCGTCAGCAAAAATGCATATCAAAAAAATACCATCTACTTCATTTGCTAAAATAGTAGACTTTTTTAAAGAAGTTCATAAAGCATATTATAGTGAAGCTATTGTTCTACTATTTTACCAAGAAGACACACAAAAATATAGAGTTGTTCCTCCGCATCAAAAAGTATCAGCTGGAAGTGTTGATTATGATCGCATAACTCTTGATGGGTGGAATCTTATTGGAACCATTCATAGTCATGGATCAATGTCAGCTTTTCATTCTGGAATTGATGATACTGATGAAAATACTTTTGATGGATTACATATTACAATAGGAAACGTAAATAGTGCCGCTAATGATTTTAGCATTTCAGCATCAATTGTTGCAAATGGTTTTCGTGTTATAGTTGAACCAGAAGAATATATTGATGGTATAAAGAAAACTGTTGATATTGATAAGCAAGAACCATTTTATTATTCACGTTCATATAAATACGTTCAAGGACAAGGATTAGTTATTGATGACAAGAAAAGTAAAAAATCTTTTCGTGGAATATTTGATAAACGATATGTTAGCATCGCAGCACCAAGTAAAAGTATATCTAACCCAAATTGGATGAAAGTTGTTGAGAAAGGCGGGTACCAATGGAATCGCGGAAGAACTAATTTTAATACCACGAATAGATTTGGTTTTGATAGATATGCTGGCGGTTTTGGTGGAAACGGTTGGGGTGGTCATTATGATCCGCATGCTTGGAGCCAACGTAATCCTAATGCTCTTGAACATCAAGTAAAAAATCAAGTAATTATTGATAATACAAATATTGATAATGATGACTCAATACCATGTATGACATGTAAATATCGAAATGAAAAACTATTAGCTGAAGAAACATGCGATCTTGATGAACCAATCTATCAATGTACAAAATGTGATACTTTACTTAAAGAAGATGACCTAACTGAAGAGATGTGTTGTCCAGAATGTAAAACTGGAAATCATCTAATTCTAATTGATGATAATGATTTAGATGATAAATATATAAAAGACATCTCTTCTGTTAATCATGTGAGTGGTTTTTATACATGTCCTAATTGTAAAGTGAGTTATATGCGTGATGAATCTGTTATTGAATGTCCTTATTGTAAATTTAATGCTGATGAATGTGACAAAGAAAGTGAAACAGAAACACAAATGTCAACTGATTCTGGACAATATCTTGGTGATATGAATGATAATGTACATGAAACTGTTATAGAACAGGCACAAGGTACAAAAATTCCTGACCCAAAACAACAAACCCTTCCACTACAATCTAAAGATGGAAGCTTAATGTCAATGTTCAAAAGAGTATTCAAAAAATGAATAAGATGAATATTGTAATAATTGGGTTGGGAGGCGTTGGCTCAAATTTAGCTGAACGTCTATGTAAATTTTTGAATTATTCAAAAGATATTGAAGCAAATATTCTATTAGTAGATGGAGATCATTACGAACTAAAAAATTATGAAAGACAAGAGTTCAACTCCATTGGTAATAAAGCTGAAGTAAAAGCTATAGAGCTAGAGATGAAATTCTCAAATATTTCATTTAATACATCCACTTCATATATAAATGAAACGAATGTAGCAGAATCTATTAAAGAGGGTAATGTTATATTCATGTGCGTAGATAATCATAAATCCAGAATGATAATAAATAATTATTGTAAAAATTTAAAAGATGTTACTTTAATTTCTGGGGGAAATGAATTAACGGATGGCAATGTACAACTTTATGTCAGAAAAGGAGGGAAGAATATTACGCCAGACTTGTGTACATATCATCCTGAAATTGCAAATCCTGAAGATAAATTACCTGACGAAATGTCATGCGAGGAACTAGCACAGTCCGCGCCACAATTGTACTTTACAAATGTAATGGTTGCAACCTATATGTGTTGTATGTTTTATAACTCAGTTATAAAACAGAAAAATGAGCGCTCTGAAGTTTATTTTGACATGTTATCAATGTCTTCAGATGCTAAAGTTCGAACAGTAAAATAGTGAACTCGAGTCACAAAAAACAAAACGAAAGGAATTTTTTATAATGAGTAGAAAATTTACCAGAGAACAATTGGAAGCCAAAAGAGACAAAGAACTGAAACGTATGTGCGCAAATGAACTGGGTATGCCAGGTATGAGCAAGAAACGCAAGAATGAGGTTATTGAAGCCATCCTTGCAAAGTTTGGTGGAAGCGGAAGCGGAACAGCAAGTGTTACCAAAGCTGAAAAACCAACTCCTTTGAGCGGTATTGAGTATACAGCTCGAGCTCATATGTCCAAACCAAACGCAGACTTTGGTTTCAAAACATCTACAACAGTTCAGGTATCTTGCGGTGCCAGTTCTGGAGCTTTTCCGGTTGCCGGCCGTACGGTTAAAGAAGTCGGTGAGTTCCTTCGGGAAGTTCTTAATGTGGACAAACTTTCAACAGGTCTTGTCAACGGTTCAGCTGCTAACGCAGATTATCAGCTAAAACCAGGTGATAAACTTGAATTCCTGAAACCTGCTGGTAGAAAGGGATAGTTGTAGTATTTAAATAAAATTGGGGGGAAGAAATTCCCCCCAATATTTCAAGTATGTTGAAAGGAGATTGTTTGTGTGTATAGAACTGTGACAGTAATTGGGTTAGGAACCCTTGGCGGATTTTTATGTAAACATCTGTCAGAAGTTGAAAATGTCAAAGAGTTGATTGTTGTTGATTATGATATAGTTGAAAGCAGAAATGTATATAGATCTGTTTATAAACCCACTGATGTTGGGGATTACAAAGTTAATGCTTTAGCGAATCTTTTAGATGATTATGTTGCTGTCACCAAAATAAAAACTCGTTACATTGAAGGAGAAACTAAACTACCAAAAAGTGACTTAGTAATAGATTGTAGAGATGTTGTTTGTGATAGACAAAATGAAATTGATGTAAGATTTTATATATCTCATAAAACTCTTATTATAGATTGTAGAAAGAAAGTAGAAAATATTTGTAGTTATCAAGGAGGATATATTACTCAGCTTAATAAAAGCGAAATAAGTAAAGCTGCTTTCTTTGCAACACAAACTATTTTAAGCGGACACCTTAATAAATTAATGAAAAATAATATGATTCAGAAAATTGATTTAAATTTAATTTCATCTGTTATGGACAAAAATATACAAAGCAGTTTAGAAAATAAAATAGATATTATTTATGAAATGGCAGATAATTCAAAACGACTTCAGTGTATTGAAGAAAATATAAATCCAATTTTAAATTTAAATAAAAAACAAAATGTTGATGTATTTGTTGGAGGAAAATCTAATTATGAAATATTGACAAGACGTCAATTTCCAGAAGTAGCTAAGACAAAATACCATTTGGTTCCTCAAAATTCATTACTAACATCTGGGGATGTAATTGGAAAATTAACATCGATTGTAAAACAACAGCCAGGTATAACCAATTTTATAATTGCTGTAGTACATGAAAATGGTAAATCATATGTGGAGCTACTAGAAGAAACAGGAGCTGCATAATGAATTTTAACAAACCAACACTTAAAATAAGTTATGGAAGTCAAACAAATGGTTATGATATTAGATATATATATGTTGACAAAATAATCCCAAATCGGATTATAAAGAATAAAAGATTGTATAAAATTACTTATCTAGATGAATTTTATCATATTAATGCTGTTCATTTTTTAGTTAGCAAAAATACAATAAATGGAAAAGAGAACGTGATAAAAATAACATTAGATGGCTTTCATCCAAATACACTTAGAAATACAGCAAATGAATATTGCTTACAAGATAAAGATAAAGGTTCACTATTTATAGAAACTTTCTTTGATAGAATGATTGCGAATATTCATAACTATTATCTTGATAGTTGTATTTTTGAACCGCCCACTGATATGTTACAATATGAAAGAATGAGATCAATGTATGTACAACTAAATGGAGATGAATATGAATAAACCATCGGAGCTTGAATTGTATCTATTAAAAATAGTAAGGTCTGAAGTAGAAAAATTAGGACTTGAATTAAAGGAGCGTGAAGCTAAACAAATAGTAAATGCTATCATGCCACAATTAGATACTCTAGTATCAAAACGAGTAAAACAACATTTTATAGAGTTAGCTGACTTTATAAAAGTAAAATTTAAAGATGGAGGAGATTAAAAATATATGCCAGGATTGCTTAATTATGATGAATATTGTAAAGACCTAGAGGAAGTGACCTCTCTAAAAGTATTTGATAAAAAGAAATTTCATCCACAAGGATTATTCTCTGAGCAGATCTTCGGACCAGTTAAGAATTATACTTGTCAATGTGGAACATATTATGGAATATCAAAATCTGGAGGAGCATGTAGTACATGTGGAGTTGATATTGTGAATAGTGATGAACGAAGAAAAAGATTCGCAAAGATAGCTCTGCCCCTTCCAGTAGTTAATCCATTATTTTATGATCTACTTTGCGAAGTTGGTGGTAAAACTTTAAAAAGTGCTATAGATCAAATAATGAGAAATGAGAAAAGTTATATGTTTATGGATGGAGTCGATCATGTTATTAGGACAGATGGCGAAATGCCTACTGGCGTTAAAGTTTATGAAAAAACTGATGCAATTCTAAAGTTGATTACAGATATTGCAACAGAAAATAAAGACTCTGTAGAATGGGGGCATATCTATAAAAACTTGAATAGTTTAATTTTAACACACATAATAGTTTTGCCACCTGAACTACGACCATCTTCATCTTCAGGTGGAAAGCATTTAATGGATAAAATTAATAGATTTTATGTCCAGATCTTAACAAAAAAAGATATAATGAAAGATACAATTCTTAATATTGTTAAAGATAAAAAAATATATTACACTTATTTTAAACAGTTACAAAAAGACGTAAATGAACTATATCACGAAATACTAAAGAAGATGGCGAAAAAAGAAGGATTGATAAGGGGAAACATTTTAGGAAAAAGAATTGATTTCTCAGGCAGAGCTGTTATCATACCTGATCCGACATTAAAACTTAATGAATGTGTTTTGCCTTATGCAATGATTTTAGAAATTTATAAACTTCCAATTGCAAAACGAATTATTGAAACAGGAAAATTTAAACTCTTAAATAAAGCAATTGATTTTGTTGATCGTTGTATTGAATTTAATTCTCCTGTATTGTTTAACATATGTGAAGAAGTAACTAAAGATGAAGTTTGTATGTTAAACAGACAACCAACTCTACATAAACTTGGTATGTTATCATTCAATATAAAAATATCATTAGATAAAGTTATAAAGATTCATCCGCTAGTTTGTGCTCCATTTAATGCTGATTTTGATGGAGATCAAATGGCTGTTTATGTTCCAGTATCACCAGAAGCAAAAGCAGAAGCGAAATTTAAGATGTCTATTGAAAACAATCTTCATAGTCCAGCAAATGAAAATTTAACAACTACACCAAATCAAGATATTGTTTTAGGAATATATTACTTAACTTCAGGAATGTTTGAAGGCGAAGATGGTTTTAAAATATTTAATGAGTGCTTGCCATCTGATCACGAAGAAATTACAGACGTAGTTGATAAAAGAAAATTAATGGAAATCTTAAATAACATTAAAGATACATATCCAAGTAATGTAACAGTTGAAGTATTAGATAATATTAAACGAATAGGATTTAAATATGCAACGCTTTATGGTTCTACTCTTTCTCTTGATGACTTCTATATTGAAGACGCTATTGAATTTAAACAACAGTTATTTCAAGGGAAAATTAAAGATCAATTAGTTGCTCTGTCAGATCCAAAAGTTGATAATTTTTTAAAAGAGCGTTTTAAATACTCTTATATGATTGAATCTGGAGCACGAGGTAGTTGGGATCAAGCAAAACAGATGTTATTAACTAGAGGATTTATTTCAAATTTTGATGGTGAAATTTTACCAGAACCGATTAAACATAGTTTAACAGAAGGCTTAAATGAAGAAGAATTTTTCTATTCAACTTACGGTTGTAGAAAAGGTCTTCTTGATGTTGCTTTAAATACAGGTACTAGTGGATATCTTTCAAGAAAATTAATTTTCACTTGCGCTAATCTTCAAATTGATGATTGTCTTGAAGATTGTGGGACAACTGACTTTTTGCAAGTTAATGTTGGTAGTGAAAGAAAAGCAAGAATGTTAATCAATAGATATTATTTAAATGATGGCAAATTAGATTTGATTACAAGAGATAATTATATGTCATTAATTGATAAGACTATTGAAATACGAAGTCCCATACTATGCAAATCTCCAACTATATGTCACACATGCTATGGAGAACTTTACAAGAGATTAAATAGTCGTTTCATTGGAATACTTGCTGCGCAGACATTAGGTGAGCGTGGAACACAATTAGTTTTAAGAACATTCCATACTTCTGGTTCTGCTAAAATTCATGGAGAACAAAGTGATTATGGAATGAGGCAACAAGATATTATTGGCGATTTAGCTAGTGTATCAAAAATGCTTCATAAATTTGAAGGAAAAACTTATACTGAAATAGTAAAAGAGTTATTTGCAGTTTATGATAAAGACATTTATCACGTTCATTTTGAAGCAGTTGTTGCTCAGTTAATGTGGTCTCAATCTACAAAATGGAGATTACTTGATGATAGAGATAAAATCAAACCAACTTTCTATAGTATTCAAAGTGTTCCAAATAAAGAATCTTGGATTTTAGCTATGGCATTTTCAAATCCAAAGAGAAGCATTTTGCAGGGTATCTTATATAAAGGTAGATATTCTGGTATAATGGATAAAATTTTAAAAGGAGAACGGATTTCGTGACGGTAGAAGATATAAAGAACGATTTATTAAAGAGATTTCTTGAAGATAGGTTAGATAATTTTTCGTTAAGTAAACCAACATATCGTTTGGATAATCAAGAAACTTATATAGAATATTTTCCAGAAGATGCTGAAATAATTGATGATATCTCAAGTTTCAGAATTGCTGAAGATGTTACTGGAAGCATTATATGGGAGGCAAAGAGAGAATGAGAGATCCAGCAAGAATTGAACCAATTCTAAAAAACATAAGAGAGATTTGGACTAAAAATCCAGATCTTAGATTAACGCAACTTATAATGAATGCTTTAGCTATAAATTATGATCCATATTTTATTGAAGATGATGATTTGCAACAAGCATTGGAAGATTATAAAAAACAATTTAAATAGGGAGGAAAGCATTGCTAAGAACTGCTCAAGAATGGTGGGATTTTTGTATGGAAAGAGGAACAAGCGGTTCTCAAGTTTTTGATATTCTAACAGACTGGAAAGAAAGAGAAAAAGAAATAGAAGAAACTTTGAAATATGTAAAAGTTATTCTAAGCGAAAACAATAAAAAAGACGTGATTAAGAATATTAATAAACTTGAAAAATATATTCACCAAAAATTTTAGCAAAGAGGAGGGCGCCTTTGAACATAATAAACCCAAATTTTAAACTTCAAGATGCGAATAACATCTTTAACTTAAGAAAAGCAGAATACGAACAGATAATACCTATTGCAAGGCAAATTCTTGAACCAGTTAGAGAATTAGGTTTTGAAATTATTGAACTGGAATTGCGAGATTCAAGATTTTCATCTGGCGAATTATCAAAAACAATAAAACAATCTTTAGTAATAAAGATTCAGAAGAATACGTCAGTAATAGATTTAAGCATGTTTATTCCAAAGCTGTTAGACAATAATTATATGGTTATCAACAAACGAAAAAAGATACCGCTATTTCAATTGTTTGATATCCCAATAGTTACTAGAGGAAACTCAATTAAATTACGAACCAACGTAGCAACTCTAATGGTTGTTAAACAAAAAGAATCTCCTTATATTTACGTTAGTTTTCTAGGAAAAAAATTACCATTATCATTACTAATGATGGCATACTATGGACCAGATAATCTTACTGATCGTTATGATTTATTAAATTATAAAGCTCCTATAAATCCATCACTTTTTGAGTATCTAATAACAGATCTTTCTGAAATGCTTAGCGAGTCAAAAGGATATACTCAAGATGATTTTATTCATGAAGTTGGAAGAGTGTATTCAAAATTTAATGCAAAATCAAAAGGTCTTGATATAATGTATGCTCTTGATTTAATTGCAAAAGTAGATGTTATGACTGCAAGATTTTTGCAAACTGATTGTATAATGGAAGAATTACTATTAGCTATTAATGATGAGGTCTATGATGATACATTATTTACAAATAAACGAGTGAGATGTTTTGAATATTTATTATTTTCAAAACTATCTAAGATTGTTTTTGATTTATGTTTTTCAAACAGAACAACAAAACAACCAAAGTTTAATATTAACTCAACTCAGTTACTTTCCGAATGTAATGTATCAGACATAGTTCAGTTTGATTTTTCAATTAATCCTCTTGAAGAGCTTACAAAATTATCAAGGATTAGTCTTCTAGGTCCAGGTGGTTTTAAGAGAGAAAATATTCCAAAACATTTAAGAGATATTTGCCCAACAATGTTTGGACGAGTATGTCCTGTTGATACTCCAGATAGAGATAATTGTGGAGTTTTACAAAATTTAATTCCAAATACTATTTTGGATGAAAATATGAAATTTGATAGTAAGTATCTTTCTAAACAACCAATTTCAATTCCTGTTTCTATGGTTCCATTTTTAGAACATGATGACCAAACAAGACTTCAAATGGCTTCGTCACAAATGCGGCAAGCAATTCTTTTAAAGAACTTTGATGAACCCATGATTAAATCTGGATGTGAACATTTATATACTGATCAAACTCAGTTTATAAAACGAGCAAAGAAAAATGGTGAAGTAGTTCATATAGATAATAAATATATAATTGTTATATATGACGATAGCCAAGCAGATATCTTTGATATTGGATATCGAAAAATCTATGTTGAGCATATGGACTTTATGAATATATATGTTAAGCCAGGAGATAAGTTTAAAGCTGGAGATATTCTTGCTGAAAGTAATTTTTGTAAAAATTGAAGTATTAATATAGGAAAAAATTTACTAACTGGCGTTATGGTTCATTATGGTAATAATTATGAAGATGGTATTGTTATATCTGATCGTTTAGTTGATGAAGATCTAATGACATCAATTCATTTTAAAGATCTATCATTTACATTACCCCCAAATAAAGTTCTGTTATCATTAAGTGACAAAGAATATAAACCATTACCAAATGATTTTGAAACTATTACCACTGGACAACCCTATGCAAGAATTAAAAGTTTATCTTCTGAAGATCTGTATTCAGTTTTTGGTGAAGAAGTAAAATTAGAAGCTGAGAGAAGTTTTATTATTTCAGAAGTAAAATTATATGCAAACTCTTGGAATGATGAAGTTCCAGAATATAGTAGCTGGGTTGAATCGCAAGTTAAAAAACAGCAAGATCAGGAAAAATTTCTTGCAAAAATATTACGAGATAAACTTTCAAAAGACGAAGCAAATAAGTTTATCAAAGAACGAAATCTTGATTTGTTTTCTCATGTAGGAAAATATAAAGAAAAGAAAGAAAAAATAAATGGTATTCTTATCAAAATGATAGGTGTTCATTTTAGAAAAATTAAATGCGGAGATAAGATTGCCAATCGCCATGGTAACAAGGGAGTTATAAGCAGGATTGTTCCACATGAAAAAATGCCGCAACTTGAAGATGGAAGGCATTTAGATATATGTATAAATCCTTTAGGTAGTATATCAAGGATGAATATAGGTCAGTTATTTGAATTACAATTATCAGCATCACTTGGAGATCTAAAAAAGAACTTAAGTAGTATGATAGATGAATCAGCCGAACAAGAACTAATAAGAGAATATCTTATTGATTTTATTAAGTTAATTGATAAAACAAATGGACAATGGTATAGTAATCAGTTTGTTGAACAATTACCTGAAAAAATTACAAAAGAATTTATTGATAGTTTAACATTAATAAAAGCTCCATTTGATTATTGTAACTTGAAAGATTTACACAATGCTTTAACTTATACTGGAACACAATTTAAGCAAAAAGTTTATGATCCACTTTCTAAAGTAAATTTGTTAAATCCGATAGCAGTTGGTTATATTTACTTCTTTAGAATGGTACATATTGCTGAAGAGAAATTAGCAGCACGAGGCATTGGAACATATGCAAAAAGAACATTGCAACCACTCGGAGGCCGAAAAAATAAAGGTGGTCAACGATGCGGTGAAATGGAAACTGCTTGCTTAATTGGACATGATGCTCCAGTAAATCTTTTAGAGTTCTTAACAACAAAATCTGATTGTATTGATCTAAAAAATAATTACATACGAAGTTATATAGATCCAAATAGTATAGATGAAACTAAAGAATTAAGCACAAAACCAGAATCAGTAAAATTACTTGATTCATATCTCACAGTAATTGGTGTAGATCAAAAATGAGCGGCTGTCTATATAAATGGTATGTTTGGACTTCTTCGACTGATTCTTCTTATATATCTAAAGAAAAAGAAAAAGAAGATCCAGACATACCAGAAGCAAATTTAGATCCAGTAATGTTTGATCCGGAGAATTTAGTATGCTAGAAACACGTCATTGCCCAGAATGTGGGGCGGAAATTATATTTGATTATGAAACTCCAACTAAATCATATAGAATTACAGATGGAGAAATATGCAGAGATGACAATAATTTGTCAGATAATCCAGAGTTAAATCCATATTGTTCTAACGATAAAACACATAAGATCGAACCAGAAGATATTAAAGAATCCCAAGAATTTTGGAGTTGGTCTAATGGAGTATATATGGATTTTATTGATAGAGGTATATATGACCAATAAAACTTGTTTACCAGATATTCAATGTTCAGAACCAAACATTAATATTCCAATACAGCAAGTAGGTGTTGAGAATATTGAGGTTCCTTTTAAATTAGAATTTAGAAGTGGCGGATTTTGTCAGCTAAATGCTAATGTGTCAATTAGAACCAATTTGGACAAAGATACAAAAGGCATATCAATGTCCAGATTGCTTCTAACATTAAAACCATATTTAGATTTGCCTTTAAAGCATGTTCTAATTAAACAAATACTTGAAGATTTGCGAAATAATATTGGAAGTACAGCTAGTTACATGAAGTTTGATTTTAGAATGCCATTAATTAAACAGTCAATTACGTCAGACAATAAATTTCCAATCTATTATAAATGTAGGTTTGAAGGACAATTAGAAGATAATAATTTCAGATTTTTTCAAGGAGTTATTATTCAATACGCATCATATTGTCCATGTTCAGCTGAACTTTGTAAACATTTAGAAGATAATAAGTCAAAAGGATATCCGCATAATCAAAGATCGTTTGCAGATATCCTTATAGAAGTTCAGCCACCATTGTATGTTTGGCTTGAAGATATTATTGAAACAGTTGAAACAAAGATTAAAACCTTGCCATATCCTGTAATAAAAAGAGTTGATGAGCAAGAAATTGCTAGAGTAGCAGCAGAAAATCCTATGTTTGTTGAAGATTCAATTCGTTTAATTTCAGTTGCTTTAAATGAAATGAATTTATATGATTGGATTGTAAAATGCAAACATGAAGAATCTATTCACACTTCTGAAGCAATAGCTATTAATTGGAAAGGTATAGCGGGAGGTTTTAGTGGGAGGAGATTTGTGTGATAAATCCATGTATCTCTTATGGTATAACGAAAGAAAATCGAAACCATAACAAATATCAGATAGAAGACTTACCATGCGATATTCAGTTATCTATTTTTCATTATAAAGATGAATTTCTTATAAATAAGGAGAAGATTCTTGATGAAATAGAAAAGAATGGAAATAAAATAAAAGTTGTTCACATGCCCCTTGATACTCTTAAAACTCCATTAAAAGAGATTGAGTTTTTTGTAAGTGATATATATGTACGTTCAGGTTGTGATAAGTATGTATTGCATCCTAACAAGGGAATAGAATATTTTCTAAATAACTATAAGTTTAGAACTCCAGAAAAATTTTGTCTTGAAACATTTGCATGGAAAAAGAAAAAGGTTTTTAGAACACCATTAGAGATAATAGATATTTGCAATAAACTTATAAACGTATCAATGACTATAGATACTGCTCATATAGAGCCAATATGGTTTGACCATAAAATTATGTCACATTTATTAAAATATACAAAAATAATTCACTTATCTAATCGTTGCAAAGAGTTAGGACCTCATATACCATTTAATCATCCAAAGGGTGAACTAAAGTTAATTAAATTTGTAAACGATTTGAAATATAGGTATAAATGGAGCGGAGACATTGTTTTAGAGTACATGCCAGAATATTCACATAAGATAATCAAGAATGTAATGTTTCTGAAAAAATTGGTGGAATAATGGAAAAATTATCTTGGGAGAAATTTAGCAATACAGAATATTATCAAGGGTTTTGTTATAGAATGCCAGGCGGAAACTTTATGCATAAAAGAACCATTGAATCCATGGAAGATTCAACAATGCAGCATTGGAGAAAAGGTGATCTAGTACAATTTTTTAATGGTATTTTACCTTCTTTAAGAGATAAAACATGGTGGAGTTGGTTTACTAGAGGAAAAGTTTTTAAAAAATTCTTAAAACAAAATCCGTCCATTAGAGATATAAGAATACCTTTTTATGCAATAAATGAATATGGATTAATAATTGGTAGATATAAAAAGACTAAATATTTTGATTGTAGAGATGATCTTAAATTTTATAATTACGGTTCAGTAATTATGTTATTAACAGGATCAAAACCTGGTCGTATAAAGAGATGTTATGGTTCTACTTTGTTTAATAAAATAAGTTCATATCCACATGAAAAAATTCCACCTCAGTTAAAACAGTTTGAGAAATTTATAAAACATAATGAAGATTCAGATGAATCTAGAAATTACTTTGTGTCTAAAGTTTATAGTTATTTTAACAAGTAAGGAGACAAATGGACATAGAAACATTGATGAAAATTTATATAAAAGAACGAGAGTATCAAAAAAATTGTTTCGGTGAATATAAAGATATGAACTCTCTAAATTTTGCCAGTTTTCTAAACTTTATAAGGCAATATCTAAATAAGTCAGAAAAAGCGTACGCTGAAAAATGGGATTCTGAACTACCAGGCTGGTTAGTTATGTGTGACGAAATGCATGAAGGAACAGGACCTGCAGATGCTTATGAACAATTAATAAAACTATTTGCATTAGCAGGAGCAGCATTAGAAACATATACAGAACTCGATCCAGAAAAATGGAGGGCGAACCCCGATGAAGGAAAAAAATGGAAATAAAGGAGATAGTTTTATGCAACCACAGGAAAATTTATCAAACATGCTTAAGCATGGAGTGACTGAAGAACGAGTTACTTTTAACGAAGATCAAGTAACCGAATCTACAGCTCCCAGCGAAGAAGTATCAAATGAGTCAATGGATCCAATTTCAGTTACTTCACTATCAAACTGGTTTGATTCAAATGTAAATAATTTTCCAAACATTAGGAAACCAACCATGTCAGTGACTGGCGTTGATCCTAATGAACAACTCATTATTACAGTTCTGGTATCTAACGAAGGTGGAGTAGAAAAACGAAAGATAGTTGTATATGATGACGCTCATATACAACCAGTTTTAAATATACCAGCTGTAGATATGCAAATATATAATAATGGTTTTAGAATTATTTATAATTATGGAAATGGTATCTATATAAAAGGATATGGAATAAGAACTGGTTTATTTACTGTATTTTGTTATGATATTAATAATATTCTAGTTCCATATGCAACCGTTAGGATAAAGAAACGTGACACAGATATTGATGTACTACAAAAAGATCCAGAGTATGTTCGCCAAAAACTTACTGAAACTCTTGACTTTGAAGCACTTCAGTTGAGATATAAACAAAGTGCAAAGACAGAAGGATTTAGAACAAACTTTGATGCTATAAAATGGCTAGTTGAAAGACAGGGAAGTATCGAAGATGTACATCATCATATTCAGATTGATAATGTAATTATTGATACTTTAGAATAACAAGGAGATGAGTGAGTAGATTAATTTCTTCTCACTCACTTTTATTATGAAATTAAATAAAAATCTTAAGCTCGTACTTCAGAATGTTTATCTTTATGATATTGAAGCATGCCATTATACTATTCTAAATAATCTTGGATATGATTTGACTGGAATTGATCCAAATGATAAACTTGGTAGAAATATTGAAATTGGTAAAATGATGAAAAAGAATCCAAGACTGATATCTCTTTTGAGAAATACAACTGAGTCAGTAATTAATGATTATATTTCTAAAAATAATATACTAGAAGATGATATTGTTATTAGGCAATATGATGGTTTGTTATTGACAAGAAAAATACAGCATACAAACATTGGACATATCCCGCTAGAATGTAGAAAAACATTTGAGATATTTATATCATCAATCAATAGAAATAAGTATATAGCATTGGATCAAACCTCTAAGGTAGCGATTAAGGGGGTTTCAAATCGGTATGAATATATGGATAACCTTTATCTAAAACTATGTAAAATAGTAGCGTTGGCGATTAAAGAGTCGATATTTAGAAACCTTCAAAGAATCAAAGATGAAATTATTAACGGAAATAAACCTGAGATGTATGCGGTTCCAAATAGACGAAATAAATTTACAATTTTTCTTAAGGATTATGGAGAAATAGAAGTTTCAAAAAGTACAATCCGAATAATGGATCCAAGTGAAATTGATAGGAATAAATATTTTCAATATTATATAGAGCCATTTACAAAAAGTATTGTATATGGGCTTGTGAGGTAAGAATTATTTGAAACATTGCAGCAGGAAAAACACAACCCCTTTTTGACGTTATTAAACATAAACATTATATAGTAAATGTTGATCTGGAATATTTTAATTCTGAAACCCCTGAGTTTATTGAAAATTATGCAAAACAAATAGAATCACAAAACGTTCCATTGGTTCGTAATACAAATGTGTATTGTAATTATGATATTTTTAAATTTATGGAACGAACAATATTATATTTTGAAAATGTTTGTATATATAGATTTCTAGAACATGTTTCATTTACTCAGATTCCATATTTTATTTATCTAGTTTCAACAATAACAAAAGAAGATAGTATTGTTGATGTTATAGTACCAAATTACGAAACTCTTGCTAAGATGATTTTAGCAGAAGATATTGGTGCAGAATCTCTAAGTAATTTTGAAGCAGATAATATTTTATTAACAACTGAACTTCTGAACGAGCCATCATGTCCACATGCTTCAATATGGACTCCGCAAAGAGCAAAATATTTTTGGGAACTTGAAGGAAGGTTTAAAGTTGTTAATCTAGATCCTCAGTTTACTTTTGATGGTAGAAATATTTATATACGAATAATAGCAAGGAGATTATAATGGTATTAATAACTGAAGGAAAGACTTCTCCTCGAAGGAATTCGCTTCATAGTAGAGTATATACTAGCACTTTTCTACTTAGTTTAGATTATAAAAACAATGTACATGTATTAAAAGATAGATTTCAGTCACCTAATCATCAACCACTTAGTGAAGAAGAAACTATTAAAGCAGTTGTACGTATATTAGTTGGTCAAAAATTTAAAGATAATCTAAAGATGTTTAAAGAAGGTCTGCAAAAAGAGCTAACAATATCAATACAAAAAATAATGAAAGAAGGTGTCAATAGATGAGAAACTCATTTCAAGAACGAGCAGCAGAAATGGGTCTTAATGATTCTCTAAGCTATAAGGGACTATTTAGTTATAGTGATCAGTTTGTAGAGGTTATTTATAGACAATTAACAACTACGGTAATATTTGATGACCAAGAAAAGCATAAAACTGATGGCTCCACGGTTCCGATAATGGGTATTTATATAAAACCGCACGAGCTAACTGATTATTTATACTGTGGTTATGTTTCAGATTTATATCAGTTTATTGGAAATAATATTCTAATTGAACAAATTAAAAGTGCTATTAATCAAGTTGGCCTGCCAGTAGTCAGTGAAAATCCTTTATTTAGCTATAATCGTGCAAGGATGCGAAATGAAATAATTATAAGCAGTAGTTATCGAACGTCACATGGCGATGTTCTCCCAGTTCTAATTGTAGAAAATAGCTATGATGGAACAAAGGCAGCAACTGTATCATTTGGAATATCAACTATATATAATAATCATCCTATAGTATTTTCATTTACACTTGGTTCAATGCGACAAGTTCATATTCAAAATGCTAATACAACAATGGCTTCTGTAGTCTCATCATACATGGAGATATTTCAAAATAATATACTTGATATGATTGAACAAAGTTTTCAAAGTAAATTGACAGCAGAACAAATGCTTGGAACTCTTGATTTAATAGAGAAAATTGGTAAACGAAAACGTGAAGATATATCTAAGCTTCTTCAAGAACTAAATCCAGCTAAAGAAGGAGAGGAACCACCGCTACCATCTGCATGGCAAATGTTTTTAGCAATTGTAAGATATAGTAGTCTTGAACCAAATTTAAATTCAAAACGACTTCTTGAAAATGCAGCTGAAAGTGTACTTGTTATACCAACTAGGATGTATGACGTGTTAAATCGTCTTTCATCATAAACTCCGTTGCTTGGTTTGATTCCGCCAAGGGGAAAAAGAATTTGGGTAAGGTATAGATTCTGCCTTACCCACCTCTCCTTTTTTTTGGAACAAAATATAAAGAACATTACTAAAATTTTTTTTGTAAGGAAATTTATAAATGGTAGAGAAAAGCAGATATTGGACACCAAATCGTACTTATGAGTTTATATTAAAAATTGGTGATATAGATATCACGAATGACCTTCATAGAGTAAGTATCCTTTCCTCAATAGATGTTCCATATCAAACTGTAGTAATAGATCTTATAATAGACCCAAATGATATACTTCTCGATCAAATATATGGACAAAAACCTCTTAAGTTGACTTCTAACTTACTTGCTACAGATCAGTATGTTATGGAGAGTATAGATTTTGAGCTTATGTATTTATCATCTGATCTCCCAATTAACCAAAAAGCAACAATAGCTGATGGAGTACAAAAAGATCGAGCAGAAGTTTCTATAGTCACTGTTGTTAGAAAACCATATAAAACTATGAACTACTTTGTTAATGATATTAGCCATGGAACAACTATAGATAATGTAATTCAAAATTTAGTATCTAAAACTGGTGCAACATTAAAGATGGATATAGCTGGAAGGAATACGCAAGTAATTGACCAAATTTTAATACCTCCAGCAACATTATATAAAACAATTATGTATCTAAATTCAACTTTTGGAATTTACAATGGAATGCCATCAGTTCATTGTTCACATGATAATGTAGTACATATTAAAAATCTAACAAAAAAAATGAGCGACTCTCAAGCATTTACTGTTTATCAATTTGCTTTAGATTCTGACAATCTAGACTTAATAAATAAAGCAGACAATGGAAAGAATTTTTATACAAGACGAGATATTGATACAATGTATAAAGGAAATTCAGTGTTTGGAGTTTTAGCACCAAAAATGAATTTTGTAGTAAAACCCAGAGATAGATTATCATATACAATACCAATCACATTAGAAACATTTGCCAAAACATATGGACTTATTTCAAAAAACAATAAAATATTTTTTGATAAAACAGCTATCTCTTCTGATTCTAGAATAACAACATATAAAGATCATACAGGATATGAGTTGGATAGTACTTTTATAAACTCTAATATTTCAAAAAATATAAGCCATATTACTGAAACGTCAGTAGTAGTTGAACAAAGTATGAGGTTATTAAACTTAATGAAAGTCGGTGAATCAGTACAACTGATCTCAAGGAATACTGAAACAGCGCCAGTAACCGGTCGCTATATCTTACATAGAAGCGAATTAAAATTTACAAAAGCAAGAGATTGGTCATCAAGTGGACTATTGACTTTGATTCGAACTAATAGATCAGGGAAGTAGAACAAATAATAAAGGATAATACAAATTATGGCTAAAAGACCATCACAATTAAAAAATTTAACAAATAAATATGTTGCGGAGTTCTTACAATGTAGAGCAAGTTTTGATTACTTTGTAAAAAATTATGTTTATATAGAATTACCTGGTAGAGATGTTATTCTTTCGCCATATAAAAAACAAGTAGAACTTATTGATTTAATTGAAATGCAAAAATATGTTATTGTTTTAAAGAGTAGGCAGATCGGTATTTCTACTATTGTTCAAGCATATGCTGCTTGGTTATCCGTGTTCTATGATAATGTTGTTATTGGAATTATTTCAAAAGATGGTGCTGAGGCTACTGATTTTGCTAGAATAATTCGTGGCATGATTGAAAAACTTCCTGAATGGATGAAACCTCCAGGAGGACTTCTTGGTCGTGGTTTTGCTAAACGAACTGAACGGTCATTTATTTTAACTAATGGAAGTAAAGCATACGCTTCTCCAGTAAATCCAAATGCTCCAGATAAAACTCTTCGAGGTAAGGCTATTACATTTTTGGTTATTGATGAGGCAGCATTTGTTAATCACATTGAATCAGCGTGGACATCAATGGTTCCAGCATTATCTACTAACCAGATGCAAGCTAAAAAAGCTGGGATCCCATTTGGTACTATGGTTCTTTCAACACCCAATAAAACGGTTGGTATTGGACAATGGTATTTTAGTAGATATATGAAAGCTATTTCCGGTGAAGATATTTTAAAACCATTTGTAATTCATTGGAAAATGATTCCAGAATTGGCTGAGGATCCAGATTGGTATAAAACTCAATGTGAGTTATTTGACAATGATCCAAAGAAAATTGCTCAGGAGTTGGAATTAAAATTCTTGCCAACTGAAGGTAGTTTCTTTGAAGCAGAAACAGTTGAGAAAATGCAAAATTCTGTCGAGAAGCCAATTGAAAAACTTCAATTGTTTAATGGGCAGATATGGAAATTCGCTCAACCAGTATCTGGAAACTATTATATTATTGGAGTAGATACTGCACCAGAACATGGTGAAGATAAATCAGCTATTACAGTATGGGATTATAAAACTTTAGAACAAGTTTGGGAATATCAGGGCAAATGTAAAGTAATGGATTTTATTAAAGTAGTAAAAGTAGCAGCTGCAACATACCCAGGATTAATAGTTGTAGAATCAAACTCAGTTGGTAATCAAGTTGTTGAACATATAAATGCTAGTGAATATGGGCATATGTTATATAAAGAAAAAAGAGGAAAGAACACACATATTCCTGGTTTAGCAACAACTCCAAAAACTAGACCACTAATGATTGACGCTCTTTACTCTTATATAACTGAGTTTCCAGAATCAATTAAATCAGAACGATTAGCGCTTGAACTGACCGGACTTGTTTCAAAGAAAAGTGGAAAAGTAGAAGCTGATACAGGCTGTCATGATGATATTGCTTTAGCAACTGCTTTATGTATGTATGTCCGAAAATATGATCCACCAGTATTAATAGACTTTACCAGTACCCCAACAATGGCAGGAGATCTTAAAGATGTAATTAATCTCAATGATCCAGAAACAAGTACTGGTTTTTCAAATAATGAAATTATGAAACATGTTAAAAAGAATTATGATGATTATAGTGGTTTTGTAGATACACTATCTTTTTTTAAGGAGTAACAATGATTGATAAAAAATTACAAGAATTATTTTCAACACCTACTGGTTTAGAATCTGAAATAGATATTGCAGGTACTACATTTTTCTCATCTGATAAACTCAAAAATAATTTTATCTTAGCATTACAAAAATCATCTAAAGCAAAAGTAGTTGCTCCTCAACTGGAAACATTAGTTCATAAAGGAATTATAATTCCGTGTTATAAAAGTAAAAATGTTTTTTCATTTATTAAACATAAATTATCAAAAGATCCAAACAAACATGTTTTAGCATTTTATAGTGTAGATAAAAAGAAAGTTATAGTTCTCATTGATAATTCAACATCAATATTTGGAACATCATCAAACAATACTCTTTCTTCTACTACAATGCATGAATGTATGCATCTAGTAGCAGGAATGAATTTATCAAAATTTATACAAGTTTTTAAACCATATCTACAAGAGTATTATTCATCTTTTTTTGAGGATTATTTTATGCTCACAACAAAACCAAATATGAATGATTTGATAACATTTTTATCTAGATATGAAAAAAATGGCTATAGTTATGCAAATAGAGACTTAGCAAACTATTTTAAATTTATAACTAATAATTTTAAAGATTTAACAAAATTAGATGAAAAAGATTTTCTTACTAGGGCACAGCTTTATATAGTTGCCGCAAAATTATTTATTGTTAATATGCAATCTTTATTCAGAAATGCAGCAAAGTTTTCAATGTTATTTACATCTTTAAATAGAGCGTATCGACAGTCGTTTGGTAAAAAGAATAAATATACCACTCCAATTCAAGAAACTATAACTCTTTCTGAAGTAGCTTGTGTGCTAGCTGAAATGAAACCGCAAGACCCAGTAATTAAAAAACTATTTAATATTATAACGTAAGGGGTAACAAATGAACAAACCAAGACCTATACCAGGAGCTAGAGGAATTTATGGCAGATAAACCAAAAAAACCAGGAAGTATAACACAACCAGCAGATTCTAAAAATGAACGTATTGCTGAAGTCAGTAATGTAAACCGTGTTGTACAAGAGATGCAGGAAAAGACAAAACAAGATATAAAAGAAACGCAGTATGACGTTGAAAATGCTAGAGGCATTGAAGATGTTCAAAATTCAATGGTTAAAGTTTTAAGTTCTCTTAATAGTACTGTTGGTAACATTGGTTATGGATTTGCAAAAGTTGCAGCTAGTACATCAAAAGCAAGTGCTGACGTTTTAAAATCAGTAACTGAAGATATTAAATTGAACAAACAAAATACTGTGGCAACTGCTCTTGCAACAGCGTCACCTATTTTTGGTTATTTTGCAGCAAAGTTTGTTGAAACAGATGTATGGAAAAACGCAAAAGAGAAAATGAAAGCCAATATCTCTGATGCACTTGGTTCAGTAACCTCTAAATTTAGAGAAGGTTTTAGTGGGTTAATAAGTCGAGCACGATTAAAAGGAAGAAAAGAAAGACCTATAAAAAGCATAACTAGCAACAAGGGTATCCCAAAAATGCAACATGGTGGATATGTTAAGAAAGAAGGGCTTGCTCATTTGCATCCAGCTGAAGTAGTTATGCCTATTGAAGAAGTGCTTGGTAGGATTGATAAAAGTATTGGAATAACTGAAGAACTTGCAAAATCAGTTAGACGAACTGAGCTACACTCACTAGCAAGAATGCATACATACGTTGCATCGCAACAAAAGTTTGAAAAAGTTGGTTTGTTTAAAGGTTATCTAAGAGCTATGAAGCAGGTTCATGAACAGTATACTGAACCTTCTGATATTCGTATGTTAAGGGCTTTATTGGCAATTCAAGATGCAATAGGAGCTCAAGTTAGTTCATATCAACAAATTTGGCAAAAGATGCTTATTGAACATCCATTCTTTAGACATGTAGCGTTTGCTTTAAAAGGTCTAGGTAGTGTTTTTGGAGCGCCTTTTAGATTTATTTATAGTATCTTTAAATCTAGAGGTGGTTATAAAGCTCATCTTTCTAAAGCAACTAATCCTCTTGAAGCTATGGTTGAAAATTTAGGAAAAATATATGCTGAAGGTATGTGGAGACTAGATAATATAGCCTTATATACTAAAGCAACTGCTGAGGCAACAAGAGATTTATCAAGTGCTTTTACTGGTAAACAGTATAAAACACTTGAAGGAATTCCGTCCGGAATATGGAGTTTCTTTAGAGGTGGCAGATCTATACTGAATTGGATGACAAAACAATATTTTCTTAACCGAGAAAAGTATGGAAAATCTAAAGCAGGGACAGCTGAAAAATGGACTCGGGAACGAGAATTTTTTGTTACAACAATATTGGATAAATTGTCGACCCGAAGAAGACTTTTAAAAGAAACATATGGTGAAACAGGTTTTTCTAGATTAATTACACCTGGTATGGAACAAGAAGGAATAAAACTTAATGCTATACCAGTATCTGAAATTCATATAGCTAAGTTTGTAAAAAAATCAGAAGAATATATGAATGAATCAAGAAACGATCAACAAAAGCTTCTTGGTTATACTTCAGATATGACAGATGTTATAGAAGCTGAATATACTATTGAAAAGAAAAGGGAGAAAAGGGAGAAACGAAAAAGTCTCTTTGGAATGTTTGGTCTTGTTGGTGGAGGAGGATTAACAGGAATACTTACAACATTACTTCCCGTTATTTTAGGTGGTATTGCAGCTGCTTGGGGTGGAGCAAAAATAGGACAATGGTTAGATAATACATTTGGAATTTCAAAAGGTTTAAATAAAATTTGGAGTACTTTTAATGCTGCTGCTAACAGACTTAATAAAGAACAAGGTCAAAAAACACAACATATGCTAGTTGCTGCTAAAAAAGGTGGCATTAAGGGATATGCTGGAATGCAAGGTTCAAAGATTCAGACTGGTGTTGGAAAATATAATGTTGGTAAAGGTGCTTTCTTATATGAAGTTGAAACTGGTCAACAAGATTTTTTGACTAAACACTTAAATGATTATTTGAAATATACTCCAGATGAAATATCAAGAGTTCGAACTAAATGGATTCAAGAAGGTGGATTTCCATCAAAACATTTTTGGCAGAACCCTATAACATATGGAAAAAAACGAGAAGGAGAATTTTTAAAATATCTTCAAAAAGAAGGTAAAGCACAAACAGCAGTTTCAAGAGCTGCAGCGCTTGGAAAATATGAATTTCAATTACATAATCCACATCTTGTCAGAAAAGCAACTGAACAAGCTAAAAGTACATATACATCTGCAAAGAAAATAGCACATATAGAAGCTCAAAAAGCAATAGTAGAAATTAAAGAATTTGAAAAAGTTATAAAAGATCAAACTAAGAAACTTGGATTATCTAGTAAAGAAATGGGAAAAGAAATATCACACGGAATAACACAAGCAACAACAATTGCTCACTCTTCAATACAAAATATTTCTAGTACTGTTTCAAACGCTGCACAAAAAACTAGAGAAACATTTTCAGAATATGATCGCGCAATAGTTAGAGGTGATTATTTTAACGAGGGATTTTAAAAATGGCAACTAAAAAAACATCTATAGATTTTACAATAGGATTACCACCTGCAAACTTAAGAGGTGATACAAACACTGTTCTTAGAAATTCAATGCCTCTAGTTCGTATATATCCCGGTGTACCAAGTTTTACTAAAGGAATTTCATTATTTACTAGAAGAGATCTATTTTCTTCAGGTGGAAAAAATAGTAAGGAATTGTCTTATACAACACTTTTATCACAGCATGGTTTTACATTACAACAAACTTCAGCAACCAGTAATGGATACCTTGAACTTGCATTTCTAGCTGATAGTTTTCCTACAGATAGTTTTACAAATGAATATGGAGAAAACTTTTTACAATCGTTTACTGATGTTGCTTCAGAAAAATCTGCAGCAATTATGCAGATGATGGGTGCAAGTAGTGCTGGACAAGCATTTGATAAACTCACAAAAGGATTAAAAACAAGAGGTGGAGCGATTGGAAAAACTATAGGAACTGCTTTATCTGCGGGAAGAAATGCTGCAGCTGATTTAGTTAAAGCTCTTCCTGGTGGAGGGACTCTTGCTGGAGGAATTAATTTAGTTTCGTCATTAGCAGCTGGTTCAAGACTTGATTTTCCAATGCTTTGGAAATCTAGCGGATTTCAACCGTCTTATACAATGACTATAAGACTTTATAATCCAAACCCTTCAGATGCAGACACAACTCGAAAATATATTATTGGGCCAATAGCTGCATTGATGTTACTTGGAATTCCAATTTCTCATGATGGCGTTACATACAGTTGGCCATTTATACATAAAATTTACTCACCTGGAATTTATAATTTAGATCCCGCATTTATTTCTAATATTACAGTTATAAAAGGTGGCGATCAACAACAAATTTCTTTTAAACAAAAATTGGGAATTGTTGATGTTCGTATAGATTTTGGCAGTTTATTTAATAGTATTTTAGCAGGAAGGAACTCTTCCAATCGTCCAACATTACAAAATTATATTGATGGAATGAGTAATGAAAAAAGTGGAGTTAGAAATTTTAGTACTTATCAAGCAACATCAGCACAAGCGCAAGAGCATGCAGCAGCGGCACGAATAGCCAATACAACAACTATCACTACTAAAAGACAAGCTCCAACTGCTATAGAAAAAACAGACGAAGAAAAACAAAATCCAGCCGAACGAGTTGCATCATCTGTAAAAGCAATAGCAGATGCAATAGAAGCAAAAATGCCAAGTGCATTTAAAATTTAACAAAGATTGTTTCGTAGAATAGATGTTACATAATAAGCTAGAAAGGTGTTTATAATAAACTGAGTTTGAGATG
>Ga0102950_1000063_pt1 | contig 24769 bp, 17 predicted proteins | sample SalPon2A_B_D2_MG_FD_78505 | JGI IMG/M metagenome (GOLD analysis project Ga0102950, IMG submission 78505) | Soil microbial communities from South San Francisco under conditions of wetland restoration - Salt Pond MetaG R2A_B_D2_MG | ecosystem: Environmental > Terrestrial > Soil > Wetlands | place...
CCGCTGAACCAGGCTTGTTCATCATGCCCTGATACTGGTAGACAAGGATCTTCTCAACCCACGGCGAAACGGCCTGAAGTTGCCGGAGTACCCGCGAAAACGGGGCCGGAAGCAATGCGCTCTTGTAGACGGCCCCTTGAAATCGGAAGATCTCGACGTCCGCCCAGATGGCCGCCCGCTGCGCCTTGTCGTGAGCTTTTTTCAATCCTTCATAAAACTTCGGGGTCTCAGCCGGCGTAGACTTTTGGACGCCGACTTCGTCCTGATAGGCAACGATATCAACATCCAAAGACTCGAGTTGCCGCACGTATTTCTCGTCTGGAACCGCAACCCTAGTTCCGTAAGGCGCAATCAGAATTTTCGCCCGAGGAGTCAATCGCCGGGCCAGCCGCGAGCAGGTGTTGACGTATTTGATGAATTCCTCTGAATAGTAATGATCAATAAACGCCTCATTAGGCCAGTACCAGCCATAAAAGCTCTTGTGGTGGCCGTAGAGTTGCGCAAGCTGTTCGACGGCCTGCAGACGCTTTCGGGCCGCCACGGGATTGGAAACGATTTTCTGGCTGGCCCAGTCGCCGTAAAAGCCCCCGCCGATGAAGAATTTAACGCCGTACTTGTCAGCGGCCTTCAGAACAGCTTCCATGGGATCTGCGCAAGCCAGGCGCCAGGGAGCAAAAATCTTTGTCGCGAAAAACGCCCGGTAATAAAGCGCTGTCTCCATCAGCACCAGGTACTCCATGCCCATGTCGGCGATTTCCTTTACCTTGGCGTCCCACTGGCCGCAACTGAAGCAGGCGCACTCAGGGTTCCAGTCCACCCCTTCAACCGTGGCGTGATGCTGAAATTCAAACCAGCTTCCCGAAATCGGTTTGATGGCACCAGGCAGCGGCGTTGCTTCCGAGGCCCGTGGAAAGGCACCCAGCAAGGCACCACTCGCACCCAGCGCGTATAAAAACTCCCGACGTTTCAACTTTTCCACCATAGCTACATCCGCTCCCTTTACTGCGTGATTTGGACCTCCATGTCCATTAGAGGGAAAGTCCGCCCGGCGCTGCTTCATTCCGTATTGCCCTTGCCGCACTTGCAAGCCTCCCGTCAACCTCCGTTTACCCATTGTCTTTCAGCCCTATGGCCCAGAGCCACCGCCTACAGTGCGATCAGGACATATTGACCGACTACCGGCCAGGTGATCCGTCCTGGAGGAACTTTTGGTAGCGGGCCCGGTATTCCTTCAGAAAGTCCTTCACCCCGGTGCGGTAATTCATCGAGGGAACGGAACTTCGAACGGTCCACACAACATCAACCTCCCGTGAAGAAGGAGCGATTGAAAGGCTCCGGTTGTGAACTTCTGTTGGCTCCCCGTCAACCGTCGCGCTTTTGACCGTGACGAACCAGGGCAAATGGACAATCACACGCTTAGGCGGCTGCTGGAAATCGGGATGCAGATCCATGTGCATGCCGTTGCTGCTAAACCGGCATTCCATTGCCATTCGGCCAAATTCTGTGGGAGCGTTGGACACCGCGATGGTGTCGCCGGGCCGCGTCCAATCGGGAGATAGAGCAGAAAGCAAGTGCAAGACGTCACCCTGTTCCCGCACAAGCATGTTGCGTAACTGCACCACGTAGTCGGCGGCAAACCACCCGTGTGGGGCGAGGTCGTGCCCAAAATCACGTGTGGTCCAGGGGAAAGGTCCAACCTCCCAACCGGCGTGAGTTGAAGAGGTGTGAACGAGCTCAGCGTAAAAGTCTTTAATGACTTGCTCCTGTTCTCCGATGATGAGCTCTGTTTCCGTATTCTTGAACCCAATGTAATCGTGCAGGCGACCCGCATAAGTCATGAGGCCCTCGGCGTATTCCTTCCGCACCCGCCGCAGTGTACCTGTTATTAGAGGACTGCTGGGGGGCAATAACATCTCTGGATAGATAGCATTCAAATTGCCCCAATCCTTACCTCCAGAAACATCAATTCCGGGCGGGATATAGTCCCCGTCCTTCGCGCCAATCCTGTCAATCAAGCGAAACAGCACCTGATGATAGTTGTTGTAGTCCTGCTGAAATTCCCGAACTTCTGCTTCCGTCCCCACTGCTTTGGCAAGCACAATAGCTTCTTTTAATCCGGCGAGCGCCCAGAAGTTGTGTCCCGTCACATGCGCCGTAACATCAAACTCGTCGTCGTGCGGATTACCGGCGGGCATGATATGCAGGGGATCTTTCGCCCGTGCCGCCTCCAGCCAATGGACAGCGCGCAGGACAGCAGGGAACACCCTTCGCGCATAGGCACGGTCGTGCGAAAACTGGTAATAGCGCCCAAAGGTCCAAAGGGCCTGACCCCACCCGTCGTATTGCCCGGATTGGGACATGAAAAGCCCGTCGGCTTTCTGGGACTTCAGAAAAAACGGCAGACTTTGCCGGACAAGGTTCAGATGTCCTGTTTCATCATAAGCATTCATAATATGCGAACCATCTCTCAACCAGAAGGCGTGGTATTGGAGATCGTTCACGGTCTGCACAAAGTCATCGTTCACGTGCTCCCTAGCCATCATGTCGAAAATGAGGTTCGCCTTAAAGGTATCCGTTGCTACCTTTTCCGGCAGCTTGATCTGAATGCCCCGGCACAGTCTCTTTTCCCAAAGGCTCTCGGTTTGCCTGAAGGCTGCGTCGTACGCGACGGATTGCAGATCTTTGATGGCGCTCGCATCGTCAACTGAAATCGGCCGAACAGGCATTTTGAAGACCAAGGTCTGCGAACTTCCAGGTTGAAGATGGAGTTCATACTGGGCAACTAAAGTGGGAGTATCAGGCGAAACTCGCAGTTGCTCCGGCTTCCTGTATCGAGAGGTGGCTGTCAGCCTGAGAGCAGGCTCCGGAACGGTCGAGAACTCGTAAACTGCTTTGCCCGACCGGGTCGCAAGATCGCCTTTGAATCCATAAACCCAATGAGAGTTGAATACCACTCCCGGCTGAAAATAGCCCCCGGGATTGTTCGGAAAGGATGGACGCTTAAAGCGATGAGAGACCAGACTGCACGGGCCACTTTCGTTTTGTCCACCTGTATAACGGAAGGCTACGGTGAAGTAGGAAGTACGTTTTTTGGAACCCGTATTTATTGCCACAACGCGAATAAAATTTACCGGATTTCGATCCGAGCTTTGACCAGGAAGGGTGGACGCAAAAGTTGTCACGTTATACCGCACCGACCCGTCCCAATAGGTGTAATGGATAATCGGCAGGTAACCTTTTTCAAGGGTTCGAATGCGCTGTGACACAGCGTGCTGGGGATTGCCGATAGAAAACATCAGCTCGCCGTATCCTGTGTAAAGATATCCATCGGGCGTAATCTCTGTGCCCATTGGCGCATTCTGGACGCCGATCTCATCCGTCGAACATGCCGGATAACTGAAAGGCTTTCCAGATTTGTCCATGTTCGGATTGGCCATTTGTGCCTTAACACTTATCGATATGAATGCTAGAACTGTAAGCAGGTATGCTGCCGTTGCACGTTTCACCCATTCCCCTTTCTTTCTCCCATTGTCTTGCTTTTCAATACACTTAACCACGACGAAGCCATAAAGCTGCGGTACAAATGATGTCGCTCGTTTTGCGGGAATAGAAGACGCGCGTCGCTTGCAGCCATGGACCCCAACGGTTACCGAAAACTTCAGCCTACATCAACAGCTAAGTTGATTGTTCGAATTTTCGCAGTTCCACCGCCTCTACGGGGCGCCGGTGGTTCATGGTTTACCTCCTGATTCCCGGCGGACTGTATGCGCCGCTACGTAAACGCGCATCAGCCAGATGGCAAATCGCGACCGGCTCACGGTTTCCGAAGTTGAACCGTCTTTCGATAGCAGAACCCCTGTTCTGCGCGTCGCCATCTCTAAATCTGAGAATTGAAGTGGGCGTTCCATTCGCGACATCATAGAATCGGACCCCGGCCAGTATCCGTCTGAGATCAGTTGGCGCAAATCTGCGTTGCTCAACCGAGTCCCCCACAAGTTGGCAGCAGGCACCCTTTCAATGCCCAGCAATCGGACAAGTGCAACCAGTGCCTGTTCGCGGGTGGCAGGCGCCATAGGTGCAAAGTGCAAATTCTGTTTCTTCCCACCAAAGATCCCTTTTCCAGCCAGAAACTGAGCAGCGGCGAACGCTGGCGCATTCACCTTTAAATCATCAAACCAGTAGATGGGCGCACCGTGGCGCACAAGGTCCAGTTGGAGCGTTGAGGTCAGCTTTGGGTCTTCTGCAATTGCCCGAGGGGTCTGGCCTGACTTTACTGCCAACGCTGCAAGCGTGCCGGCTGCCTCGCCAATAGCCCACTCGATAGGATGCAGGCGGTAGGCGCCGTTGGTGATGTGCGTGGTCCCAATGTCTTTGGACGCGGCAATCAGATTCTCGATCTTCGCCGGAACCAGTGCGCCCAGAGGAAGCTGGAAGGGTTTGGTCGCAGAGGTAAAATCCTTTTTCGAGCAGCTGTGGATATCGATGGGGTAAAAGCCAATGCCCACCGAATCCGGAAACCACTTGCTTCTTGGACCCTTCTGATAAACGGCAGAGATGTCCTGCTCGCGGATGGTCTCGAGCGCCCGGATTCTTCGCGACTCACGAATGTACGGATAGAGCGAAAGCCCATCGCTTGAACCCAGCTCCGAAGTCATAAAGCGAAGCTGCGGATAACCCTTCCCGCCTCCGTCGCGCGGCACGTCGTGCTGCAGCCAGTAAGCAAACCCCAGTGCCAGCAGTTTGGCACGGCGCAACTGTTCGGCCTGGGCAAGCGGGTTGGTGGAAAGGAGTTGCGAACCGCAGTAATCATTGCCAGGCCAGTTGATCAGCGAGATGCCGGGAGGCGCGTGAGGGCCGGTAAAATTATCTTTCGCCACCAGCCGCCGGTATGCCCAGAACGAACCCGGCGTCCCAGGCTTTTTGCTGAAAACGCCATAGGTCAGAAATTTTCCATGCCCGTAGTTGAGTGTGAGGGTGTAAGGCTGGTCCTTCCGATTCGTTTCATACCCTTCGGGCTTGGAAAGCAGGTCCCGATTATTGGGATCACGTGTCAGAACAAAAGAGTAGGTAAAACTCTGGTCATCATGAGGGTTACCGGCTCCCGACCTGGCATCCGGTTCGCCTGTGAGGCTGCGGGGCTCGGCGCCGGTCACGTATTTGGCCTCGGTCATCGGCAAAAGTTCTCCTATGTCCGTCGCATCAAGAACGTATTTTGCCCTGAACCGAAACCACTTGTGCGTGTTGAACTCGTAAGCAAGAACGGACTGGATGAGGTTCCCGCTCATCTTAACGGAAGCGGCTTTTGTTCTCAGGAAAACTCGCAGCAGCCCTTTCTGCTCGTAAGGCTTGAGCATAGCCTCAAGCACATGCAGGGCCACGGGCGCTTCAAAGCAGAGACGGCTCACCCAGCAGTTACCGGGGTTAAAGTGAGGCTGGGTCTTCCCCAGCGGCGACAAGGTAAAGTGGTCCAGATAATAGCGCCGGATGCCGTTTCTCAGCTCGTAGTAGGAAGCTGTCCCACCAGCCGTTTCGATATACCGGTTTTCATCAAATTCAGAAACTCCCTGCGAGGTCATCTGCCCGCCCAGCCAGGAAGTTTCCTCCGTCAGGCAGACGTGCATGCCGGCCTTTGCGGCCGCCAGTGCCGCCGATGTACCACCGGTGCTGCCGCCAACCACCAGCACATCGCAAGAGACAACTGGAGGATGCGCAGGCGGAACAACGCGCAGCACGGGACTCGATGCCGGCCTATCAGCACGGACGTTTTGAACGTCGAGTAATTGCACTGTCCTCTCGCAGTGCAGCGGCACGACGGAATACAGCACTCCAACCAGAACCAATATGAAAACGTACAACCACGTAACCCGTTTTCTGCTCTTCAAATGACGCTCCGTAGCTTTTGTGGCCAGCGCCGGACGAGGAGCCGGTCTGCGTTCCTTTGATATACTCACGGTGTTGTTTAAATCGACTCCTGATGCTTGGATTGGACCCGGCACTTGCGGCGAATTCGTTCCACGGGCACAGGCAGGTGAAATATACTAAGGGACGCTTTGAGAAAAAAGACCACGCTTTCCCGGCTCAAAAATGGATTGATTGTTTCCTGCCAGCCACGGCCGGGCTCTGCCCTCGACCATGCTAATTTTGTTGCGGCGCTGGCGGCCGTGGCGGAGGACCAGGGCGCGGTTGCACTCAGAATCCGTGGTGTACGCGACATTCGAGCTGTCCGTCGCGCGGTGCACATTCCAGTCGTCGGCATAGAAAAGATAAACGATCGCACCTCCCAAGTCTACATTACCCCGACGCTGGCGTCAGTGCGGCGCGTTCATCGCGCAGGTGCAGAAATCATCGCAATGGACGCGACCCACCGACCCCGGCCGTGTTGCCAGTCGCTTGCCGCGATCATCAGCGCTGCAAAGTCCAGCCTGAATGCGCTTTTCATGGCGGATGTTGCAACGCTCCGGCAAGGCGTCGAAGCTGCGCGGCTAGGGTTCGACATGGTCGGCACCACCCTATGCGGTTACACCGCAGACACCAGAAACCACAGGGGGCCGGCGCTCGACCTGGCCCGCCAGCTTGTGCGCGAAGTGGATATTCCAGTAATCCTTGAAGGGCGCGTGCATGAGCCCGACCACGTGCGGAAGGCCTTTGACGTGGGCGTTTACGCCGTGGTAGTGGGAACGGCCAGCACCGATTTTGAATGGCTTTCCCGGCGCTTTATTGAAGCCTGCCCCAGGGCGGCAACGGTAAGCAAAAAGCAGCGCTCTTTGCGCAGAATTTCAAGTCAACACACCTCTTCGCAGGGCAGGAAAGGGAGCTGAAAACATGAAGCTTTTTCTCGGTGTCGACGGCGGCCAGACGGCCACCCAAACCGTTGTGGCTGATGAGAATGGCACGATCCTCGCTCAATCGAGCGGAGGCCCCAGCAACCACACAGAAGAACCGGGCGGGCCGGAACGTCTCGAACATGTGGTCTTGGCAACCATCCGGGAAGCGCTGGCCACCATGCACGTTCCCAATCCCGAAGAGCATACCTTTATCTCCGCCTGCTTTGGCATGACCGGCGAGACCGACCTCAAGACACAAATCCTCAAGAGAATCGTGCGCACAGAACATCTTTCCGTTGTCCATGATTCCGTTAATGCGCTGGCAGGAGCAACGGCCGGCCAGCCGGGAATCATCGTGATGGGCGGCACCGGTTCCGTGGCCCGGGGAATCAACAAACAGGGTGAAGAAGCGCGAGTAGGCGGTTGGACCCACCTGTTCGGCGACGAAGGCAGCGCCTACTGGATTGGGCGCGCGGCGGTGCGGGCCACTCTTGCGGAATACGACCGTATGGGCCCCAAAACAATTCTGACCCCCATGCTTTTTGGACCGCTGGCTGTGACTTCGCCTTATCAACTGATTGAGAAGTATTATGCCGGCACCTTAACTCGTGATCATCTGGCAGGGCTTTCTGTCCAGGTGGATGAGGCCGCCCGGCAGGGCGACACGGTTGCACAGGGAATACTTCACGAGGCTGGCCACGAGCTCGCGCTATATGCAAGGGCCGTCATCGACCTTGTTTTTCCGCACTCTGACGATTCCTCCCAGAGGGCTACTGAGCAGAAATTTCTGGTCTGCTATGCCGGTGGGGTGTTCCAAAGCGAGATTCTGGTGAAGAGCTTCACCGATTCCGTGGCCCGCAGCGACCGCCGGGCAGAAGTCCGCCCTGCCCTGCTTCCCCCGGTTTTCGGTTCCTTGCTACTGGCATATCGGGCCACCGGAGTTGAACCGCCGCATCGTGCCGTGAGTAACTGGACACAGACCGCGGCGTAACAGCGTCAGACAGCGCAGAATGGGGAGATGCGAAATTACAGCGGTCGAATTGCTTTGCTGAGGTCAAAGGCCCCAGTAGCCGACAGTCAACCAACAGAAATGAAAGAAACTCCAATTGCGAACAGCGCGTCTCGCCAAAGCATTTTTACCAGTTCCACGGCCATTGTTCTTTATATTGCCGCCGCAAGTTTTCTGGCCCACATGCTGACGGCCACCCGCTATGGCTACTTCCGCGATGAACTTTATTACCTCGCCTGTGCGCGGCACCTTGCCTGGGGCTATGTGGACCAGCCACCCATGATTGCGCTGGTCACCTGGCTCACGGTCCACACGCTCGGCACATCGCTCGTGGCCCTGCACTTTCTGCCGGCGCTGGCGGGCGCCACCATGGTGTGGCTGACAGCCTTGATCGCCCGCGAGCTGGGTGGAGGCCGCTTCGCCCAGTCGCTCGCCGCCCTTAGCATTGCCCTGGCGGGTGTGTTTGTGATTAACGCCCACCTGCTGACCATGAATGTGTTCGAGCCGCTGTTCTGGATGGGGTGCGCCTGGGTGGTGATTCGCATCATCAAGACAGGCAATCAGAAGCTCTGGTTGTGGTTTGGCGTGCTGGCAGGGTTCGGGCTTGAGAACAAATACTCGATGGCCCTTTTCGGGTTTGCCATTGTGGTCGGGCTGCTGCTCACGGCAGAACGCAAAATGTTCCGATCGCCATGGATATGGATTGCCGGAGCCATTGCTTTCGCCATTTTTCTGCCCAATCTGGTCTGGAACATTCAGCACCACTGGCCGTTCTTCCAACTGATGCACAACATTCTTGCGAGCGGCCGGGACATTGTTCGCGGGCCGCTGGCCTTTATGGGCGACCAGATCTTTATGCTGTCCCCTCTGAACTTTCCCATCTGGCTGGCGGGCCTGTTGTTCCTGCTTTCTGGGCGCGATGACAAGCGCTTTCGCGTACTGGGATGGGCTTTTCTGGTGGTCCTGGCAACGACCATGCTACTGCACGGCAAAGACTACTATTCCGCGCCTGCTTATCCCATGCTGCTGGCTGCGGGAGCAGTGGTCATCGAACGTGCGGCCAGCGCTCGCCGCTGGCTCAAGCCCACCACCCTCGTGGCGCTGGTTGCTGGTACAGCACCCTTGCTGCCAATGATGATCCCGATTCTGCCGCTCGAGACCTATGTTCACTATCAGGAAACAATCCACTTATCACCGCCCGCCACGGAGAAAAGCCATCTCGATTCACCACTGCCGCAATACTATTCGGACGACCTGGGCTGGGAGCAGATGACAGCCGCCGTGGCCCATGAATACGACAGGCTTCCACCCGGTCTTCGCTCGGTGACGGCAATCTATGCACAGAATTACGGCGAAGCAGGAGCTATTGACCTTTTCGGCCCGAAATACGGCCTGCCCAAAGCCATCTGCCCTCATCAGAATTATTTCCTTTGGGGACCGCGCAAATATAGGGGGTTCGGGATGATCGTATTGGGGGACAACCGCAAGAATCTTGAGAAATACTTTGGGCAGGTGATCCACGCGGGCAATTTCGGAGTTCCCTATGCACTTGAACATGGACCCATCTGGATGTGCACGCAGCCGCGCGGATGGACGCTGAAACAAATCTGGCCAAAGTTGAAGAAATGGGATTAGAACTTCAGCGATGTTCATCCCCGTAAATTTGGCCTGTAAGTCCCCGGCCGCAGTTTCGTTCTGCCGTCGCATGCGATAATCCAACCTGACAGGGATACCTTCGCTGGGACATCTGAGCAATACACCAGATAGAAAGTTGAGGACTGGTTAGCGTGAAACCCCTGGACTGGGTAATCGTTGGAATGTACGCAGTGTCCGCGCTGCTGATTGGCTTGTATTTTACCCGCCGGTCAAGTCGAGGGATCGAAAGTTACTTTGTAGGCGGGCGTTCGCTGAAGTGGTGGGCGATTGGCTTCTCCACCGTGGCAACGTTCACCTCTGCCGGTTCCGGCTCTGCTTTCACCATGCTCATCTACATGAACGGCCTGCTTGGGAACTGGTGGTGGTGGATCCCCTGGATGATCTGGATGCCACTGGTGGCAGTGATCTGGTCAAAATTCTGGCGGCGTCTCAAGATTGTATCGACGGCGGAATTTGTTCAGGTTCGTTATGGGGGGCGAGCCGCCAGCGTTTTCCGTTCTGTCGCCGCAGTCTACTTCAGCCTGGGCTGGGCTGTTGTACTGATGGCTTACGTAACCGGGTGGATACTGAGGTCCGTGGGGCCCATCCTGGGCTGGTCACACGTCTCAATCATTCTATTTGCGGCATCTGTCACGCTTGTCTACACCATGCTGGGAGGACTGCTGGGAGCAGTTTACTCCGAGATATTCCAGTTCGCCATATTTCTGGTTTCAAACCTCATCCTGATTCCAGTCATCATCCATAAAGTCGGTGGACTTCACCACATTTATGCGGGAGTCGAGCACAACTTCGGGCAGGCGTTTTTTACTGCCACGCCGCCCGGAGGTGAATTTGGCATGCTGACCATTCTGGCCCTGGTGGCACAGGGGCTGTTTTTTGCAGCATCCCCCTCCGGTGGAGAAGGGTTTACTGCCCAAAAATTTATGGCGGCGGAAAATGAGTTCCACGCCCAGGTGGGACAGTTGTTCAACGCCTTCCTGTCACTGGTGGTCCGCGTGCTTCCCTTCATCCTGCTGGGACTTGTGGCCGCAGCAGTTTTCCCACCGGGAACCGTGAAGGGAGCGCTGGCGTGGGGCACGCTTGTGAAAAGGTATAGCTTTGCGGGCTTGACAGGTCTGCTGGTGGCGGGCGAGTTTGCATCCTACCAATCGGCCGTCAGCACGGAAATGAACTGGGGCGCGTCGTACCTGATCAATGACCTTTACAAGCGGCTGATTGTAAAGGACGCCAGCAACAGGCATTACATCTGGGCCAGCCGAATTGCCACCTTCATCTTGCTGGTGCTGGCGCTGCTGGTGGCACACTTTATGGTGAAAGGCATGATGGCCTGGTTTCTATTTATCAATAACGTAATGATTGCCTTCATTCTGCCCCTGGCCTGGCTGCGCTTCTTCTGGTGGCGGCTGAACATCTGGGGAGAGATTGCCGCGCTGGCGGGCGGTTTGCCGCTCGGCTATATCATCTGGTTCCCGATGGGCTATTCGCAGCGGCCGTTCTGGCAGGGCTTTCTGCTGCTGTTCGGCCTGGGCTGGCTGGTGATAGTGACCGTTACGCTGCTGACTCCGCCGGAAAACCAGGCCGTGCTGGAGGAGTTTTACCGCCGCTGCCGGCCTCCGGGGTTCTGGGGGAAAATCGCTGAAGTCGTGCCAGGATCTGACCGCCAAAAGCTTCACGCTGAACTCTGGAGCGACATTTACGAGTGCGCACTCGGGATTGTGTTCTGCACGGCGAGCGTTGCCGCCACTTCGAACCTGTTCGGCAGGCATTGGCTGGCTGGCTTAGGTTGGATAGTCGCCGGTAGCGTGGGCTTCTTTATCTTCATCCGGCGTTGGAAAGAGAAAGGCATCTTCCGCTCATTATCGTCCATCGACGCCGGACCGGCCACATCAATCCCCACTCCCGGAAAGGCCGGTGAGCGTGGCTAATTCAACTCGAACGCAAGCTTCGCGGGAGACTTTCTCCTCGATCCCTGAAGTCGACAACACCATGGCGAAAGAATAAAATGGCACGTCCTGATCATTCGGCGAAGGAGGAGCGCGACACTTGGCAATGAAGAAGAGCACTGCGGCGCGTGCAAACCCATGCCTGCTGGTAATGGACGCCGGGGGAACCCACACCAGGGCGCTGGTGGTGACGCCGGAAGGCGTCCGGCTGGGGGCAGCGGAAGCCGGACCCGCAAACAGCTTTCTGGTGGGAATGAGGCTGGAGGCCAGGAACATTCGGTCGGCCGCAAGAGCGGCATTGGCTTCGGCAAAAGTTCCAGCGAGTTCCGTGGAGGCGGCCGTCATCGGAAGTGCAAGCGTGGACTTTGACGGACTCTGGGGTGGGCCCATTGAAAGCGCCCTGCGCCGTGAACTCCCGAAAACCCGGTTGCGGGCAGTGGCCGATGCCGAGATAGCCCGCCACGGGGCGCTGGGCGGCGGGCCGGGCGTGGTGATAGTGAGCGGAACGGGTTCCGTGGTTCTGGGCAGGACATTCGGCGGCAAGTTTGAAAAAGCAGGTGGGTGGGGTCCTTTAATGGGCGACGAAGGAAGCGCCCAGTGGATCGCACAACAGGCCCTGCAGGCCGCTGCGCAGGCTGCAGACGGAACGGCGGCGTCAACTGCACTGAAGCGCGTGGTAATGAAATACTTCCGTGTTCGTTCCTTCAGAAAAATCATCGAGCCCGTCTACCAGCAAGGCCTGACCTCAAGCCAACTGGGTGGCCTGGCGCCGTTGGTGGTCCAGGCCGCAAAGCAGGGCGACCGCGCAGCGCGTGCTATATTCCACCGGGCGGGTTACGAGCTCGCAAGGCAGGCAGCCGCGGTGGTCCGCAGGATGAAGTTCCCACAGGTGAAGGTGTCCTACCAGGGGTCGGTTTTTCTTGCCGGAAGCACGCTGCTGACGCCATTGCGCAGTTCGCTCCGGCAGCTTGCACCGCAAGCGGAACTAGTTCGGCCTCTTCTGCCGCCGATCGGCGGGGCCTTTTTGCTTGCTCTGCATCTCGCAGGATATAAATGCCATGACAAAGAAATCTCAAACTTCCGCAAAACATGTCAGGACTGATCTCCTCGTCGGCTGGGCCAGGTGCGAGTTTGCGCCGCCGCAAGGCGGGCCCATGCCAGGATACATTGCCCGGAAGACCGTCGCTTCGGGCCAGGCGGGTCCCCTATACGCTCGGGCGCTTGTTCTCCAAAAGGGCAAGGTAAAGGCCGCCATACTCGTCGCAGACGTTTTGATGATTTCAAACCGATGGGCGAGCCGCCTTCGGGCGCGCCTTGCCAAAATTCTGGACATCCCCAGGGACAATATTATCGTTGCGGCCACCCACACGCACTCCGGTCCCATGATTGACACCGCGCCTTTTGATCTGCTCCAAACAGAAATACCAGGCAGCCCCGCCCCGTCATCCACCATGCGGCGCGTGGAGTCTTGCATGGAGCAGGCGCTGAGCGCCGCGGCAGAATCCATGCGCCGCGTGAGAGCCGAGATGTCGCGCATCTTCATCCGCAAAGTCGCAACTGACCGGAACAATCCTGCCTGTGTCACCCGCCAGCCGCTCTACCTTCTCCGATTCACGGCCAGGAGCCACCGGGCGATCCTTGGCGTCTACGCCTGCCATTCCACCGTGCTCGGTCCCGACAACACTCTTCTATCCGGCGATTTGCTGGGGGAAATCAGCCAGAGCCTGGAACAGGATGTAGAGGTGGCGCTGGTCGGCGCGGGCGCGGCGGCCAACATCAGCACGAGATTTACCCGCCGAGGCCAGACCTTTGAGGAAGTTCGCCGCCTGGCCTCTCTGGTCCACAAGCAAATAAGTCGAGCCAGGTTCCATACGCTGTCGGCAGCGAACATTTCCGTCCGTTCCGCAAAGCTACACCTTCCTGTCCGCGACCTACGTCAAAAACAGCGCGCAGCAGCCGCAAAGGCCGGCCGCCTTGCGGTGGTGGAGAAAGAAGGCCGCAGGATACTTGCACACCTCCGCAAGTCGCCTGAATTCGCGCGTGGGAGAGTAAATATCCCCTTTACACAGCTCACCCTCGGAGACCTTTCGATTGTCGCATTGCCCTTCGAGATGTTTTCCGATACGGGAGATTTCTTCTGGGAATCGGCGCGTGCTGTTCTGCTGGGTTACGCCAACGGATACTGGGGATACCTGCCGTCGCCCGCGGCCAGCACAGGTTCCTATGAAACCCTTTCCTCACCCTATGACCAGCGCGCCGACGCGATTCTGCGGAACGCGCTCAAAGCAGACCGCGGCGTTTAGCGCCCGCCTTCGCGATAGTAGCGGATGCGACCGGCATACGCACTGAGTTGTTCCCTAACGCTCGTCGGCGTCACGTTCCCGACGTTCGCGCTGGCAAGAACACCCGGAGAAATCCCTTTCCGGACCAGGGCTGCCGCTGCCTCCATCAACACGGAGTGCAGGATGGCTGCGCCTGCAATCGTCGAAAGCGGCCCGATGGCATGGGGGATTCCGGGAATTGTTACCGCTGCGTCGCCGGCGGGACAATGGTTGTCGAGAATCTCGTCGGCAACTTCAAACAGCCGCTTGCCGGAAGGGTGGCGCGATTCGGCAGACCTCGATTGTTCAAGGTTAGTCAGAGCAATCACTTTCATTCCGGCCTGTTTCATCCGCAGGGCCATTTCAACCGGCAGGGCGTTTCTGCCCGAGTTCGAGATGACGATTCCAGCATCACACTCCTGGAACCCTGCCTTCGCCGCAAGATACTCGGCACCTTCGAGTGAGCGCTCAAACTCTGTACTTTCCACGGCCCCCCTTTCAAACCCGAGCCGCGGATCGAGAACAGGATTGATGGCTATCAGGCCACCCGCGCGATAAAACACTTCCTGGGCAAGCAGCGAGGAATGGCCGCTTCCAAAAAGGTGCACGATGCCGCCGGCGCCGATGGCTGCAGCTATCACAGCGGAGCCTCGCATCACCGACTCCTTGTCGACGCGATTGAGGGCCGAGTGAGCGGTGCTCAGATAAACCTGCGATGGACTTTGAGAGTTTTCCATAATGTTTTCCAGATTCTATTCGGCTGAGAGAGTTCAGTGCCGCGTTCAGCCTCAAAGTGTAAGCGTTCCCGGCCCCAAACATCAAACGCCTACTTAAAGCTGGAGATGGTCAAAGCAAGGCAATGACGCCTTCCGCTTGCGCCCGGCGGCTGGTGATTGAAAAGCCTTCCTTTAGGGCTCTCCAAAGGTGCACGCGCTCCACCGTGCCTCCGGCAAAGAATGCTGCGCCGATTGCGCCGCTCCGGGAGGCAATGGAGATTATGGGAAACAGACTCTCAGGAAGTGGCAAACGAAACTTCAAACGGAGTTCGATGAAATCCCTAAAGAAAGAATGGTCGGGGCGCCCAGATTTGAACTGGGGACCTCTCGGTCCCGAACCGAGCGCGCTACCAGGCTACGCCACGCCCCGAACTCTCGATATACCGCCGCGGCGAGTGAGGCGTGCAAAGATCGGACGACCACGTCTTCAACCTCATCACCCGCCACTCATCACATCTCCAGCAATTTCTGGTCGGGACGGCCGGATTTGAACCGGCGACCCCTTGCACCCCAAGCAAGTGCGCTACCAGGCTGCGCTACGTCCCGCAAATCCGCGCCTTCACGCTCAAATATGGGCTGAATGGCACGAATTCAACGCTAGCATCATCGGGAAACTATTGTCAAGATTCCACGGAGTTCGCGCTTGATGGCATTGACCTGAGCATCGCTGAGTTTGGAGGAAACGGCAGGCTTGGTTTCTGCAATGAATTCTGACTTTCCAGCCAGATACTTGCGCGCTCCTTCAATGGTGAAACCTTCTACGTAAAGCAACCGTTTGATCTCAAAGACCATTTCAACATCCGGCCGCCGGTAGAGGCGATGGCCAGTGCCGCTCTTAACAGGCTTCAGGGTGGGAAACTCGGTTTCCCAATAGCGCAGGACGTAAGGTTTGGTCTGGGCAAGTTCGCTGACCTCACCAATGCGAAAGTAAAGCTTGTCGGGAATCAGCATTCCATCGGATGAATTTTCGGTCTGGTGGCTGTTGCGCAGCTTGCGTGGTTTGAGCATTGCCCCATCACGACCCAAAGAGATCACACCTTCGACCTATCTTAGATAACCGCCAGCCCGTCGTCAAGAAGATGTCCGCGAAGACGCCGTGAATTCCCGGAAAGGCCGCAAAATCTATTTCATCGCAGAACAACTCTATCGGACCTTTTCAACTGGGTTTTTGAGCGCGCTGCCCGCCGTGTCTTTGACCGGCGTGGCAGAAAAAAGCATCATGCCGTTCTGCCATCTTTCAAGCGTCATCTGCCAATGGGCTGCCTGCAGGCCACGCATGATCCAGGCGTATTGGTCTGGATAATTGACCGCAAAGACGTAACACTTTTGCCCGGATTCAACAAAACTACGAAACTGCCGCACGTTCAGCCCTGCCCAGGACTTCATCTCCACCAGACCTTTTTCCGGGTCATCTGTTCCCGTGTAGCGAAGGGCCAGCCGCGGGTCAGCCAGATAGATCAGGCGCCCGGCAAGAGAGCGCGGAGGCTGATAGGTCAGTTCGGTAAAATTCCTTGGGCCGGAAATCACGATGGGAGCGTCGCCGTGCGCGTTGCTCTCAAGAAAAGCATACGTCGAAGCCTGCAGAGATCTCACTGCTGCCACGCGCCGCAAGGTCTGCACTTCCTTGACGGCCAGAAATGCCAGCAGAAGCAATCCGAGCGCGACAGCGGGCGCACGCCGGTCGGCCAGAGATAGGTAAAGTCCCCAGCCGACAATCATGCTGAGGCCTACCACGGCAGGCAGCGCATAACGGTCTGAAAATGCTCCCACCACGGTCCTAGCCATCACAACGCCTACGGCAGGAATCAGCAGAAAACCTACGGCTGCGCCTACTTCGTGCAAGGGGATGGAAGCGCGCGCGCGCACATCAACCACTTCCGCTGCAGGGCGGCGAAGGGCGGAATATACGGCAATGGCCAGAAAGATGGCCAGCAGCGGGACCGCGCTGGGCGTCAGCAAAAAATGTTCGTAGAAATACCCCATAGATGACCAGTGCGGCTTCGCCCAGAAGTTGGGGGCAAATTTTCGAGCGCTTTCGACGAGCGGCAAAAATGCCAGCAGCGGCGAGAGGGACAACAACAGGGCCAGCCAGACAGTTACATCTATCCGCTTGCGGCGGAAAGAACGGACTACTTCACCGAGGCCCAGGGGAAACAGACTGAGGACTGCGTAATAGTGGCACGATATCGCAGCAGCAAGGCTAACGGCCAAACCAGCAAGCGCCAGCGCACGGCGGCGGCCTTCTGCAGCCCAGAGCCAGCAAAGCAACCCAAAAGCGGAGCAAGCCAGAACCAGAGCATAAGCCCGCGCATTGAAGGCGTAGTTGAAAGCCGTGGTCATGAAAGGAAAAAGCATGGCCAGAAAACCATAAACGGCCGAGGTCCGCCGGGCCACAACGTGAAAAAGGCAGATACACGCCAGAGCAAATGCCAGCAACTCCGGCAGACGGAGAGCCAGGCCGGATGTCCCGAACCCGTGAATATCAGCACGCGATAAAACGTAAAACAACGGAGGAGTCTGCTCTGCGCCTGTGGCCAGGGCGGCCCAGACATCGCGAAAGTGAGGAAGCCGCCCGATATAGAGGGTGAAAAGTTCGTCATTCGAAAACACAGCCTTCGATGCAATCAGCCCAAACCCGACAAAGTAAACGCCGGCCAGCAACGCCAGGAGCCATCCAGGCCTGCTGCCAAGCCTGTCGAGCAAAGTCACCATCCGGCAGCGTAACGAATTCTGAAATTCACTTTTCATCATCTTCCCGAAAAAAGCCCTGTGAACCACCAGGGATCGATTCGGCATCTGCACAGTCTTACATACAGCCGTTCGTTTGTGAACAGGCACGCGATTAAGCCGGCCCTGTTCTTGAATTTCGCCAGGGGAATCAACAGGTCAGTGCGAGACGCGGTACCGGCCCCGCCAGTATCGCCATGTTGTCCGGAGAAGTACGCGCAGGTATGCTGGGCCAACCTTCAGCAGGCTGAAGGATGACTTCCCCATGTCCGCCGTGCGGTTGATCCAGGAAGTGGGAACTTCCCGAATGCGGTAGTCCAGCAGCAACGGTTTCAGACCCGTTTCCACGTTGGCCGCAAAGTGGTCCTCTTCAATGACAAGGCTCTTCAGGATCTCCGCGCGATAAAGCTTCAAATTGTTTGAAACATCGCGGACCCGCCTGCCCAGCAGCAAATTCAACAGCAGGTGATATGCACGGTTGCAGACAATCTTAAAAAACGGATAACGGACCAGCGCAGATTCCGATGAAAACCGGCTGCCGATCGCGCCGTCGTAACCCTCCGCCACGGCATCAAACAGGCCCTTGAATTCTGAAGCGATGGTGATGAAATCACAGTCAATCGTCAGAATGTATTTTCCTATTGCTCCGGCATAACCGTCCCGGAGCGCGCGCCCGACCCCGGCCGGAGGATTCCGCCTGACCAGCTTGACGCGAGGTTCGGAACCGGCCGCGGCAGCCGCCACATGAGCGGTTTGGTCGGTGCTGTTATCGTCAACGATCACGATCTCGTGGAGGTAGTCGCCATACAACCCCACAAGCGTTTTGACGAGGCGGTTGATATTCGCCTCCTCGTTGTGGCAAGGCACCACCACGGAGACCATACCAAAAAGCTGCGGATGCACTGCCAGGCTTACCTGCGGAGCGTCCTCCTCCGTTGCTTTGCCCGGCTTGGCGCCCCGCAGGCTGACGATATTCGAAAGTCGGCGGACAAGCGGAGCGCGCTCCAGAATCAATCCCACGGCCTGCCCTGCCCCGTTCGAGAGAGGAGGGATAACTTCAGAAAATGACGCTTCAACATTGCTGAATCCGCGTTCGAAGGCCGCGTTGTTCCAGACATCCAGTTTGAGGTCCTGATTTCGTGGGAAGAAGAGAAATTGGCCGCCGCGTTTCAGGTAAACAAGCGCAACCTTAAGCGCGGCGAAACATAGTTCATAGGCCAGGAGCTCTGTCGACACTACATAGTCAAAGCTCTCGGGTGAAAAAGCGGATTGAATATCCTGCACACAGACGATTTCCGTGTCGGAAAGATTTCTCGCCTGGGCTTTGCGCGCCAGCTCTTTATTGAAGACTGCGGCGGTAACAGGATTCCGGCCGGCGAAAACGGAAGACAGGTGCTCAGTCCAGAGGCCACTCCCCGCTCCAAGTTCCAGTACTGTTCTTCCGGGAAGGACGGGCAACGACTTTGCCACCAGGAAGGCACGCCGGCGAAGTCTCGCAGGAAGCCATGCGGATGCATTCTCCCAGTCTGTCTCGCGAGACCTTTCCGCCCTTCGCCAGCTCAGACTGAACACATCGGCGGTTTCCGGCAGAACAGGCCGGCCAACGATGCAGGCGCGATCACCCGTTGCGGATATTCCAAATTCCTTTACACAGGCCCGGGCTTGGGCGTCGGCGGCCACGTAATCCCCTTCCGCTGCCAGGTCAGGATGACTGATTTCGATTCAAAGTCAACCGGTGCAGAACCAATATATCCCGTTTCACCGTCGGGAATGGCCGAATTATAGAAATTAGCGAGGCCAGCTTGTTGAGAGTATACCTGAACAATCCTTCCACACTGGCGAACCCGGCTTGCGAATTTCGGCCTCGACATAACAAGAATCGGTCACTCGCGCCCGTTTCATTCAGGGTTAAAGAGGCAAAGTGGAACGGATCATTCGAGCGGCACTCGCTGCGTAGCGCGGCTGAATTCCACCACCACCTCAGCCTTCAATGGGTCCGTCCTCACAGCGACAATGGGATCATTCGCCTTGACGGGTTCGATCACAGTAAGATAGCGCGTCCGCGAGGCCCTGCGCCGCAGCACCAGCATGAGCATCTTGCGGTCCGGCAGATTCGTAAGCCCCTCGCCGATCACAACCTCCGTTAGCTCCCCGCCCAGGACCCAAATGCGCAGTCGCTTTCCTTCATGGGTAAAGGTCAGAGTGATTGGACCTTCGGTCGAGGCACGCAGCTTCTGCTCCACCAGTTGATAGCCACAGGCGTTGCCGAGCCTTCCCGAAGAAGCGGTCAGGGGCACGGAACTCTTTTCAAACTGCCCGTCAATGTGCAGCACGTAATCGCACTGATGGACGCCGCCCTTCGGATCTGCCACGGTAAACGCATCCACTACCGTGTGACCCGCAAGACGCAGCGAGCGGCGCAGCCACACCCCGGCATACGCGTTATCGCAATGTGCGCTTACTGCTTTTGACTGGGGATCAAAGCGCTCCAGGATTCCGCACACTCGATCAGTCGCGGTATCGATAGGCCATTCGATCTTCCGGGTACCGGTAGGCTTCTGCGAGACACCATCCAAGACCATGGTGTTGTTGCTGATGGTTTGGGCGGTCCAATTATACTTCCAGGAAGATTCATACGGCATACTGGCAAAGGCTGGGATCCACTGCCGTCTTTGCGCGTACAATACGACGTCCATATTATTGGAATGCCCGTGGCCGCCACCGTGCGGCCCGTAGCTGAGTGAGATGGCGGTGCTGTCCGGCTGCGAGGTGTAATCGCCCGCCGCCTGCCGGAGGATCGCCACCCCGGTGGCCGGGAACAGAGAGCACCCATTGCGGTACTCGCCCGTGTTGGCGAACCGCCCCTCCTCAATCGGAAATGCGGAGGGCGCGCTCTCGGGCGCATCGTACACAAGCCAATGCCAATCTTCTTCAACACCCCCTCCGCGCCCAGCGGCATTGGCCCGCGCCTCCGGACGATCAAAATTAACAAGCCAGTCAAGCTTTGGGTCGCGATAGCGGCTGGAGCCAACCAGGAAAGGTGCACTTGCGCGCAAGGGGCCTGGCTCAGCGTCACCCAAAACGGGAAAGCTGAGATCGGGAAACGTCATGTAGAACAGCGGCTCGAACATCAGACGCAGCGATTTGGGCCAGTTGCTCGTGTCCGTAAGGTAATCTTCCTCGAAGTCTTTCATCCGGTCGGTTGGCACGGCCAGATTGTAAATATCCATGCCACAGTGCAGCAATGCTTCAGCAAAGGGAAGAAAGGCTTCCAGCACGAACATGTGGTAGGATTCTGATCGCTCCCACCACATCCCATCGTCGCGGATGTCTCGCGCGACCTGGAATCGAAATCCGTAGGGACTGTTGATCGCCCAATCCACCAGATCCAGGTCATTCACGGCCAGTCCGACAAGCCCGACGGATGAAATAAACCACGCCTGGAAGTTGTAGCAACGAAAGTGGAGGTTCTTGAGCCGCGGGTCGTGAACAAAATCGCGGATGACGAAGCAGGCTGTGGCAAGCCGCAGCAGGTCGTTCTCCACATGTTGGGTCTGCCGCGGGGTCAACACGCCGCTACCTGCCACCAGGTCGTACGCTTGAACAATATTTTCCAGCCACATCGCCTCGTACAACGTGGAACTGAATAGTCTCAATCCACCCTTGCTTAACGGCAGGCGAGGATAAAGATCCGCATAGGCCATTAACCCGTCACGCACCCATGTCGCATATCGTTCGCGGCCGGAAAAAGCGTGAGCAAGCCCGACCCTGAACAGGTCGTAGCCCAAGGCGATGTGCCGCTTATCGCCGGCGGGCGCCAATCGTCCCCAGGGCTTCGCGGCGACTTTATCCGCTCTGGCGAAGATGCGGTTCATCAGTTGGCGAGCCCACGGCATGCTGTCAGCCTGCAGCCTAGCATGTTCGGTCTGGCTCGGAGTTAGCATCAGGTAGGGGTGTTTCTGTGGGATGCGAAGTTCAAGCGGTGCAGGATGCATGTACGGCGGCCACACCGTGGTCTTAGTGGATTGAGTCTGAGCGGATCCGAGCAGAGGCGTCGCGGCGACTACGGAGCTCGCCAGGAAGGCACGACGATTGAGTATACTCATGGCTTGTTTCCTAGTATCATGTCTGCCTCGCGGGCAAGCGATTCTACCACATCCAATCGGCGATTCGTACCGAGACTGCCTTTAGCTCCGCAGGCTGGGCGCAGCGCCGTTTCAACTGCTATGACCTCCTTCTAGCCCGTCACATTTGCGACCGTCAATTCCTCCTTTCGAGCGTGACAGTAGCCTATCTACGTTGCCGTCCCCACGCAGCCGCAGTTGCTGGCCATCCTCCGCCTGGTGCGCTACGAGGACTGACCTTTCGCGAAACCGAGGTGCGGTTGAAACTGGAATTTCCATTTCCTGCTTCCACTTTAGGTGACAACCTTCACCTCCCGACCTATCGCGTCAAACGCAGATCGCCCTGGCCCTTTTGTGGTGGCAGTGCAGCTCATCTTGGCTGTTCTCCGGAGAATGCAGGCTATGGCGTTCGCTTCGCCGCGAGGAACTCGGTGCCGCCCGGCGTGGCCCTCGAACGGCCTTCAGCAATATCGGCAACAATCTGATCCAGACTGTGTTTGATTTCCCAGGCCGGGAAATGCGAACGGACCTTGCCCAGATCAGTAATGTAACAGATGTGGTCTCCCATGCGGTTCTTAGGATCATAACGATATTGAAGCGGCAGACCCATTCCAGCCAGTAAATCGATCGTCTCAAGGATGGAGACGCTGTTTTGCCTTCCACCCCCAAGGTTGTACACTTCACCGCACCTGGGGGACCTGAAAAACTCCATCAGCAGACGGGCAACGTCATCGCAGTGAATCTGATCGCGAACCTGCTTACCCTTGTACCCGAAAATCGTATATTCGCGTCCGCTGACAGCGCAATCAATAATGTAGGCCAGGTAGCCATGCGACTGGACGGCCGCGTGCTGAGGACCCGTCATGCAGCCTGCGCGGAATACACCCACCGGCATCTGGAAATAGCGACCGAATTCCTGGCACATGACGTCCGCCGCCAGCTTGGATGCGCCAAAAACAGAGTGCAGGCACGCGTCTATCGACATCGTTTCGTCGATGCCATCCCGCCCGTCGGAATAGTCGTAACGCTTCACGCTCTCAACCAGTGGCAGCGAATTGGGACGGTCACCGTAAACCTTGTTTGTGCTGAGGAAGCAAAAGGGGGTGTCCCGGCAATAGTCCCTGGCCGCAACGAGCAGATTCAAAGTCCCGACCGCGTTCACATCAAAATCTTCGTACGGAATTGAAGCCGCCCGGTCGTGCGAGGGTTGCGCTGCGCAATGGATAATGAAGTCCGGATGTTCCCGCAGCACCAAGGCGCGGATCGCCTCGCGGTCACGAACGTCGATCGCGCAATGGCGGTATTCAACAAAAGTGTCCTGCAGAAATCCAATTGTCGGCGCGATGGATCCCTGTAGCCCGAAAAACTCCTGCCGCATGTTGTTGTCAATGCCAACAACTTCCCATCCCGCGTCGTTCAAAAGGCGCACACACGCCGACCCGACCAGGCCGCCGGAACCTGTAACAAGAGCTCTCATTACTATTAGAATCTACTGATGGGTAGGCACGATTGCAAGAAGTGACGATACAACTAGTAACGGCAGAGTAATCCGTCTTGAAGCGTCACTGCTTTCATTTCCCACCCCCGATAACCCCAGCACCAAGTTCCTTCCCCGGCGGACACACAAGGCCGTGACGTCGGTCACATCATAGAGTGCGCCCATTTGCTATAAGCAAAGTGGAAAGGAAGGTTTGAATGGGCAATGCGCTCTATTGGGTTGTTTTAGTTGCGGTTGCCGCAGTGGCAGTTTTTGTACTCTTTCGCCTTTACGGCAGCGCGCGCACCTTCTTCAGGTTTCGGGGCAAGCGCCTGGTGGAGTGTCCTGAAACTCACAAGACCGCGGCCGTGGAGCTCGACGCCAAAGAGGGTGCCCGCGAGGCGTTGACGCAAAAGCCGCGCTTGCAGCTCAAGGAATGTACCCGCTGGCCGGAACGCAAGGATTGCGGCCAGGAATGCCTGGCAGCGATCGCGATGTCACCATCCGACTGCCTGGTTCGCAACATCGTTATCAACTGGTTCGAAGAGAAGAATTGTGTTTTTTGCGGAAAATCCATTGCAGAGGTGAAAGAGTGGTGGGTAGATCACAAGCCGGCATTGCTGACCCCTGAAAAACGCATTGTTGTGTGGAATGAATTCGCGGCCGAACAATTGCCGGAGCTCTTCCAGAAATGCGAACCGGTCTGCTGGTCTTGCGCGGCCACAGAAACATTCCGCCGGCAACACCCGGAACTCGTCACCGACCGAACACCGACACCTTTGCGCATCCGACATATCAAGTAATAGACTCCACGGCCCACGGTGTCCGCGAGCCAAATCGAAAGTCTGACGATCAGTGCACCAGACTCTAGCCATCAATCGAGGTGGAACACCTCCTCCAGTTCCAGCATCATTTCATCCGGGCGCGCACCCTCCAGCGCTTCAAAGTAAGGCGACATCATTTTCTGCCAGCGAGCATTGACTTCTTCTTTTGACATCCCCTCCACTGCGGATTTCAGGCCGGCGGGCGTCTCAAAATAACCGAACAGTGTGCCATCGCTGCGCATGAACAGTGAGTAGTTGTGCCAGCCCGTGCGCCGAAGGGCGTCCAGCATCTCGGGCCACACTTTCTTGTGGTGCTCCTTGTACTCTTCTATCAATTCCGGCTTTACCTTCAGAATGAATCCAACACGCTTCATTTCTCCCCCTCTAATTAGATATTTCAACGTCCGCATCTTAAACCATCACGTTCTCAGCCTGGACAACTGTATTCTAAGCACCATGGAACTCGGGCGTTACATGGTTCGAAATTCGCCGCAACAATTTGAACCTGTTACCATAAAAGTGAACTTTTCTTCAGGAACCATTGAATTGCGCACCAAAGCAGTGTATAGGGTTACCGTAAAAACCAGAACGAGTTGCAACGCGAACCGGGCGGGCAAAACAGTGGAGGGCGAGCCATGAGGAGGAGCAAACGGAACACAATCTTGTATTTGTCGGTACCCCTCGTGCTCCTCTGTGCTCTTCCTTCGGCCTTCCTGGCCGCCCCCAAAAATGACCTCCGCCTGCCTGCAGCAAGCATCCATCAGATGGTCAAAAACGTTGCCTGGAACGAATTGCAGGCCTCGGAACACCCCAAATATTACTACCGCTATCTTGAAAGAAACATCTCAGCGAACGGGTCCACGACGACCGAGGAAGTTGCGACTCCCCATGGCGATGTTGATCAACTGATTGAAGTGGACCAGCACGCGCCGACTCCGGACCAAATGACGAAAAATCAACAACTGCTGGACCAATTGCCCTACAACACCAAACTGCAGCAGTCACGTTTAAAGGACCAGCAAAACAACAGGCAGCGGCGCGACAACGTGATTAAAGATATCCCTAATGCGTTTATTTATTCGTATGCG
>Ga0102950_1000064_pt1 | contig 24713 bp, 24 predicted proteins | sample SalPon2A_B_D2_MG_FD_78505 | JGI IMG/M metagenome (GOLD analysis project Ga0102950, IMG submission 78505) | Soil microbial communities from South San Francisco under conditions of wetland restoration - Salt Pond MetaG R2A_B_D2_MG | ecosystem: Environmental > Terrestrial > Soil > Wetlands | place...
GTTTGTCAGACATCAACTGAATCGTCTTACCTGCCGCATGGCCCTGAGCTATAGTGCCATCCCACGGCCTCGGTCACGGGCCAACAATGAGAAAATCATCCAACGATTTCCAGAGGTTCACGCTTATGTGCTGTCCAAGGTTCCACGATAAAGTGCACTTGGCTCTCGCGACCGTCGCCGGGGTCTGCGTCCTGATGCTTTCATGCAAAACGCAACCTGCACCCCGCAAGACCCAGCCGCAATACGACCTGCTCATCAAAGGAGGACACATCCTCGACGGCACCGGCAGCACGTGGTACAAAGGCGACGTAGCCGTGAAAGACGGAAGAATCGCCATGATCAGACGGCTGGTGAACCCCAGCGCCTGGCGCCTGATTGGCGCCACGGGCTTCCGGGATGGGTGAACAACGAAGTCCGGAGTACCAGTGGCTGGCACGGCGTAATGGTGCTGCAGTGAAGAAGCCGGAAGACAAGCAGTACGAGGGCAAGCGGATGGACGAGATTGCGAAGGCGATGCATACCGACCCGGTGTCCGCTCTTTGCAACCTTCTGGTGAACGAAGGCGGGACAGCTTATGCCATCTACTTCAGCATGAGCGAGCTGGATGTCGAGCTGGCCATGAAGCAGCCGAGGCTGGGCATTGGTTCAGACGGAGCGGCGGTGAATCCCAACATGGCCTTTGCCGGCAAGCCCCACCCTTGATTCTATGGAACGTTTCCACGAGTGCTGGGCGTTTACGTTCGCGAGAGGCACGTCCTGACGCTAGCCGATGCCGCGCGCAAAATGACTTTCCTGCCCGCGCACATTACCGGACTCAAAGACCGCGGGCTGCTGGCGCCCGGCATTGCAGCGGACATCACCATCTTCAATCCACAAACCGTCAGCAACAACGCCCCGCTCGAAGACCCGCTGCAGTATCCGGTGGATATTCCCTATGTGATTGTCAAGGGAGTCGTGGTAATGGATAACGGCCAACACACCGGAGGAAAGCCGGGAGAAGTTCTTTACGGGCGAGGTAAAGATTAAAGCAGAACTCCGCCAAATCGAATCTCTGCCCGGCTGGCTTTTCAGGAAGATTTCCGAAGAAAGAATTCACCGGATAGGCGGCGAGCTACAGCGCAGCCGCTACTCAGGCAAGGGCGGATCCTCGATCAGCGCTTCCGCTGCCAGCGCCAAACGTTTCTGGAGTTCGTTAAGGTTGTCGGTAATCGACTTACGTTGCTGTTCGATTCCCGATTGAGAAATTTCCGAGAGCTGCTGCCTGAAGGTTTCAAGAGTATCATTCACAGAGGATTGGAAACTGGAGCTCGCGGCCTCCTGGTGTTCTCTCAAAAGCGAGGCTGCGGCATCGACCTTTTCGGAAAGTTCCTGCATCGCGGACCCGGAGACCTTTCTGACCTCTTCCGCCGCCCGGATTCCTGCCTCGCCCGCGTTCTGCTGGATGCGTTCCAGAAGATCGCGATACTGCCCTTCGGAAACTTCGACAAGCCGCGATTCAAACTGCGCAATGGTTTCATCCTGCGCCTTGCCCAAGCCCGCGCTGGCCGCTTCGACCTTCTCTTCGGCCAGTTGCAGGATGCGAGGTTCGACCGACTCCACAGCTTCTTCAACCATCGTGGAAATGTGCTCTTTAGAATCCGCCAGGATTCTCTCTCGAAATCCGCCGAGGTCCTGACCCTTGCCACTAAGCATCTCACCCACTCTCTTGAAGCCTTCCTCAACGGAGTCGTTTACGAGACGCCCGGTTTCCTGAATCCGCTGGACAGCTCCATCTGTCGCCTGTTGCAGCTGCTGGATTGAGGACTCCGTGGCATTGGCCGCGGTCTGTTCCATTCTTGCCGAGAGCTCTGAACATTTCCTTGCCTCCAGATCAGACGACAGAGAGTCCATCCTGCGGATAAAATCCTGTGCTCTCTCTTCCTGCTCCTGGCTCAATCTCTCCAGCATTGCGGCAGTGGTATCATTCAGACGAGTCTCAATTCCGCCGAATGAACCTTCCAACTTCTCCTGGATTCTGCCTTCGAAGTTTTTCGCTGCCTCGTCGGCGACAGCACTCAGCCTCTCTGTGGATAACTTCGTCACCAAATCGGCGTTCTTATCACAGATCTGCTGCGCTGCCTCCTCGATGGAAGCGATCTGGTTTTGGAGGTATTCAGACGTTCCCTGAAAGCGCTCCTCCACCAGCTTCTCCTGCTCAGCAAGCAAATCCTGAATTTTCTGGTGGATGCTTCCGGTAACCAGGGCTGTTGCTTCCTCGACATAAGGTTCCAGTAGCTTTTCAATTTGCAATGGAATGGGAGTGCCGGTCCCTTTGCACGTCAACCAAACCCAGCGCGCAAATTCATCTGTCTGGGCGCGAACCAGTTCCGCAACGCGTTCCTGGCTCTGTTTTGTCACATTAATCTCAAGGCTTTGAGGCTCAATCTTTTCCTGCAATTTCAGCCGGTATTCACCGACCACTTGCTCGATCTGGCCACTCATTTGGTTCTGAAGGGCAGCCAGGGCAGCGCGGGCCTTTTCCTCGGCCTGTTTTGCCATCTCGTATGCCGTCGTCGGCGTGAAAACAAACAGATCATTGCGGATCCGATCCTTCAATGTGGCACAATCCATGCGTGACACGGAGCTGTCTTCGCCAGGAGATGCGGCAACCCCTTCTGGAAGCTCCACGCCAGAAAGCTGCGAGATAGTCTGCAGCGCTTCCTGCAGCGTTTGCTCCACTCGCTCGATATCTGATTTCCAAGGGTGCTCGGAGTCCGCAGGTTGACTCAGACGCTTGGCCAGGCTTTTGGTATTGGCGCCACCGCGGATGGCACGGAGTTCATCAGCTAGAGACAGTGATCCCTTCATGGTCTTGTTTTGCCACTGGCCAAGTGCGCGTGATCCGGCTGCTGGTTATTGCGGAGTATGGGACATCGCGCCATGGTGACCGAGCGGCTCCTCCTTCTCGGGAATTTGGCCTTCATACATCAGCCTGACCAGAACTGCCAATCCACACTGGCGCTTAGTGGAAAAGAACTGTCCTGGGCCGCCCTTAAATTTCAAGAACATTCGGGATTGCCTTTCCACAGCCGCGATAAATGGCTGGCTCGTATTGGACCCTGGAAAAACCCCGAAAGCCTTCGCGCCACCACTGTTTAGACTTTTCAATTCAGCCTAATCAGGGCCAACGCACAAAAGATGTTGGGCAAGCCGTACCTGCCTCTCAGGAAGGAAATAGAAGCAGTTAACTAACCGCACATCAACGATATAATCACCCAATTTTTCCTCCAAGGTCAATCAGGTAAAGACCTGATTGACGCAAGCCTATATTATCTCACGAGTTAATGCACCTCAATGGGCCTCCGAAAGTGTCCGGACAAAAGTAATGAAGATTACACCTCAAAGTTTGTACCATCCTTTCGTGACGAAGCCCACCTCAAGAAAATTCAAATTAGCCTCGAAAAAAACTCCCGGCTGTGGTGTATGATTGTCGGACCATCCGGCAGCTTGGGATGGGCCACCCACTCATCGAATAACACAGAGCACTTGGAAGCAGTGCCAAACGGAGGACTAACTTGAAACGGATCAGGATGATGGCAATCAGTTTGTTCATGGTCGCCGGCATCGCCGCCGGAGTGGTTTTATCTATCCATCTGCTGGCATCCCCGGCGGCGCGGGAAGTCGATCCACAGGAAGCGTCGGACCTGGCGGCGCTGGCCAGGATCGAACCAATTGATACACATGCCCACGTCTTTGTGGATTCACCGGCGTACTACCAGATGATGAAAGACCTCAATCTGCACATCGTAGACATCTGCGTTGTAGGGCGCAAAAACGAACCGCCGAACCAGACCCAGGCTGCCCAGTTTCGCGAGGTCATGGCAGTCCGTCGAGGCTCAGGCGGTCGCGCAGGAGTGTGCACTACGTTCAATCCGTACAGATTCCAAGATAAGAACTTTGCCCGAAACACTATTGACATCCTCAATAGAAATTTTCAGGAAGGAGCCATTGCGGTGAAGATCTGGAAAAACATCGGGATGCAACTGAAATGGCCTTCGGGCAAATATGTAATGCCAGACGACCCTGTGTTCGAACCCATTTACAAAGACATCACTGCGCACAACAAGACCTTGATCGCGCACCTGGCCGAGCCTGATACCTGCTGGGAATCCTTTGCCCAGATGAGCCCGTCGAACCCGGACTATAACTATTACAAGAATAGTCCGCAATGGCACATGTATGGAAAGCCGGGAGCACCCTCAAAGCAGGAAATCCTGAAAGCGCGAGACCACCTGCTGGCAATGAATCCCCACCTTCGCGTGGTGGGAGCCCACCTGGGAAGCATGGAAGCCAACGTGGATGAAATCGCCAGGCGGTTTGACCGCTATCCGAATTTCAATGTGGATACCGCTGCGCGCGTCCACTACCTGATGGCACAACCTCGCACCAAGGTCCGGGCGTTTCTGATCAAGTATCAGGACCGGATATGCTACGGGACAGACGGCGGTCTGAACCGGCGCAACGAAAAGGATACCCGCCAAGTCCTCGCGGATTGGAAATACAAATACGCGATGAGCTGGAAATATTTCGCCACGGACGAGACTTTTGAATACGACGGCCTCAAAGTGCGTGGGCTGAAACTGCCCATGAGCGTCGTCCGCAAAATCTACCACGATAACGCCGTCCGGCTATTCCCTGGCCTGATCAGATAGCTGTCCCTGCAGAGGAACCATCAGGCAAAGGACCTGCAGTTGCTTGAAAAGGAGGTGCAAAAGGTTTATTGCTACATAAGAATGAAGAATGTGTGCTTCACGGAAAAGTCGGAGGGACGACACATCCGGCGCAGCAAACGCATAGGTTTTTCCAAAGTAAGTTGCAAATATCTTCAGGAAGCTTCAGCGTGCCGCGCTTGATCGCGTGCGGGAAAAAAACCAGGAATCCCGCACGCAATCCGAGCGGAAGATTGAGACTCGAAAGGATTACTTGGAAAGCTCTTTACGATTGTGTTTTGCCCATGCGCTGTTGGCAGCTACTGCCTTCATTTCTTTCCCGCATGTGCACTTGCCTTCCTTCTTCGACATGGACATGCAAGGACAGGATTTATTGCCCATGCAAGCACAGACGTAGACGTCCTTCTTGGCACTGGAAGCCTGAGGAGCGCCAGGCAGCGCACTTCCCACTTGTGTGAGTCCGAGGCACAGCGCCAAGGCCATGCCGACTAAGACTGCTTTGCTGGTAAGGCTGATTTTACCCCACATCGGTCCTGCCCTCCTTGTGTAAAAGGATTTTAGCCTGATCTGCTCATCCTACGCCCCCCCAAGGGGCAAGTCAAGCAGGTATCCGAGCCAATTATTAAGCCCGCCCCATGAAAGATGTGCGCAGTCTTAAACTGCGCACAGTGAAGCAACGGGACCAGGCGCAATCCGTTGCTTCCATAAATCGAAAGGCGTAGTTCGCCGCCATGAAAATCTCGAACAAGACACTTGATGTTCAAAAGCCGCCCATGAGGTGTTATGCTGATCGGGCTAAAGACAGGGCCGCAAGGTTCTCCAGATGCCAGGCGGCGACAATCAGCTGTGGAGGTCTAATCGATAATCCATGACCAACAACTTGAAGGCAAACAGCACAAAGGGGTTATTTGGACTGATAGGTTTGATTGTAATACTTCTGGCCGTGACCAGCGGCTGCACCACCTCAAAACAGCCGGCACCTGAGACGAAAAGTCACGAAACAGGTATCAAAAGGAGCGTGTTTGGAAAAATGCCCGACGGACAGGAAGTTCATCTCTATACGCTAACCAACGCAAATGGCATGCAGGTGGCCATCACCAACTTCGGCGGAAGGATTGTCTCCATCATGGCGCCCGACCGGAATGGCAAGATGGCCGATGTTGTGCTCGGTTTTGACAACCTCCAGGATTACATGAAATACAACACTTATTTCGGGGCTTTGGTCGGCCGCTATGCCAACAGGATTGGCGGCGCAAAGTTCACATTGGACGGCAAAGTCTATCATCTGCCGGTCAATAACGGTCCCAACAGCCTGCACGGCGGGACTAAGGGTTTTGACAAAAGAGTCTGGACAGCAAAAGAGATTCCAGGAGATGAGCCCGCGCTGGAATTGACTTACCTGAGCAAGGACGGCGAGGAAGGGTACCCGGGCAATCTGCACGTGAAGGTTGTCTATACGTTGACGAAAGACAACAGCATCAAGATCGACTACAGCGCCACCACCGATAAGGACACCGTCATCAACATGACCAATCATTCTTACTTCAACCTGGCCGGTGAGGGGAACGGAAACGTCCTAAAGCAGGTGCTGTGGATTAACTCTGACGAAATTACTCCCGTAAACGCCACGCAGATTCCTACGGGGAAAATCATGAAGGTCGACGGCACGCCGTTCGACTTCCGCAAGCCCACCCCGATCGGGGCGCGCATTAATGAGGACAATCCGCAATTGAAGATCGGCAAAGGGTACGACATCAACTACATCCTGAACCGCAAAGGTCCCGGCTTGGAGCTTGCGGCGAGAGCCTACGATCCTGGATCGGGCCGCGAGTTGGAAGTCTATACCACTCAACCAGGCATCCAGTTTTACAGCGCCAACTTCCTGGATGGGTCTATCCCCGGTAAAGGCGGCACAAAATACGGCTTCCGGTCGGCATTCTGCCTGGAAACGCAACACTATCCAGATTCTCCGAACCATCCGAGTTTCCCGACCACCGAACTTAAACCAGGACAGACTTTCCACCAGGTGACGGTCTTCAAGTTCACCACCACCAGCAAGTAGCTACCAAGAGCCGTTGCCGACTAAAGCGTCAAAGGAATTCACGCTGAGTACCCCGGCCGGGTTCAATCAAGAACCAGGCCGGGTGCCTCGGCCGAAAACCTTTGCCTCGACCCGACAGCCAACCCGCATCTCACTGATTCCAAGTCGAAACTGACAGCACGCGTCCCATCAACGGAGGGGAGGCAGGTCTTTTACCTGGTTAAAAATTTGGTATAAATTTAAGACAACCTTGACACAGATTTTTCGTCTAATCTCCAGCGCTACGGTCCGGATTTACCGGCAATGCCGAAGTGGGGTCATGGGCAAGAACAGGACCCAAGCGCAGGAGGAAATCGAAAGATGACGAAGAAGCTGAATTTGCTTGTGATGGTGGTTGCCTTGGGTGTGATTGCATGGGTAGTCCCAGCTGCGAATGTGCAAGCTGTGAGCCACAGTGCTGTTGTGAGCGCACAGCAAGACGAACCCGCTGAACCTGCGGCCCAGGAAACTGCGGCTCAAACGTTTACGGGGCAAATCATGAACCACGATGGGAAGTATGCGCTGCACGGTGAGGACGGAAAAACCTACCATCTCGACAATCAGGACAAAGCCAAGGAATTTGACGGAAAGAATGTAAAGGTCACTGGCTCCCTGGACGAGGAGAACATGACCATTCAAGTTACTGAGATTGAGGAGGTTGAAGCTTAAGGCAAACAGGCACCAATCAGAATTGACCAGGAGACCAGCCGCTGTGCGGGCCTCCTCGTTTTAGAAGAGGAAATCCGGACAGACGATGCTGACCGCGGGACTCTCGGAACACATGCTGGGGATAAGGTCGTTTCGTCCGAGTGGCGTGTTCAGTTTTTGGAGCTGTGTTAAGCGGCAGCAGTACGGGAGTAACGCTCGCGGCGAGCACGCACCAAGGCCATCGCCCTGCTGACAAGCCGGGAGACATATTCATCGTCGAATGGCGGAGAGATGAAACTGAATACCCCATTTTGAGAAGCTGTCTGAAGCATCTCAGGGTCCTTTGCAGTTCCAACAAGGATTACGCAAATGGGAATGGCAGTTTCTTCAACTATGTTGACAAGATCAACCCATGAACCGTCGGGAAGTTGAGTGTCCGTAAAAATCAGGTGAGGATGTGTTTGCTCAAGCAGGCGCAGGGCATCCGCACATCGCCGAACGCTGAAAGTATCCACGCCGAAACGCCTGAGGACTATCTTCAGCGATTCGCATGGTTCGGGACGCTCATGCGCCACAAGTGCAAAGGCATTGTGCTTCAAGGAATCCTCCTCCCCAGCCCTCCGAGGCCAGAGTTTCCTTAAACGACTCCTTTCTCTGCAAACCGAACGGGGGAGACAGGAGCAGGCCAACGTCAGACAAGCGGTTTCTCAACCGCACCCCACGCGGTGTCCATGGCCCCTGTCTCTCGCCGATTCCGGTTACTTACTATTTAGAATGGAATGGGAGAAAAAGTCCATCGGGTTAAAACCCGTATTTCTCAGGAAAAAATTCCCGAGCCAAAGGCAACACCCTGCAAATCAAACACCTTCGTGAACAACAGGATCCATAAGCCTTGTGCCTTTCATCACAATACCAAGTGGCAGGCATCACGGACTGCGAAGTTAACTAGCAGCTAGAGTGAAATTGTAGGGAGTAAATCTGAATGTCACAAACGGAGGAAAGTGCCATGAACAAGACCGTCCTTTCACTGGTGTTGGCGATGGCATTCTCTGCCACGTACCTGCCCGCGCAAGGCCGCGGAGGTGGCGGACAACGAGGCGGCTCACAAGGTCAACACCCCTCGATGGGCCAGGGACAACGGCAGGGTGGACAAGTGGGGTCAACCACAGCACAGCAAACTCGACAGAAGAACCGTGATCGAATCAAAGCCACAGACCAGCAGCGGGACCGGCTTCGTACCTGCGACCAGACAGCGCAGCAGATTCGCACACAAGCTCGCGAGATGGCACGTGACGCCCGCGGATCACAATTTAATGCAGATCAGGCGCGGCAACAGCGCGATCAAATTCGGGAGAGGCTCCAGACCATGCAGAAGGAACACCAACAATTGATGACCGGGCTTTCTACGGAACAACGCGAGGCACTGCAAAGCCGCATCCAGAACATGGATCGGGTCCGGGACAGGGCAAACACACAGCTCCAGCAGATGAATGCTGAATTAAACCAGGACAGCCCGGATGCCAAACTTGTCCGCCAGCGGGCCCGTGACATGGAGCAGTCCATGAAAGAATGGCAGAAGCAGTATCGCAAAATGCAGAACGAAATGGGAGCAGGCGCCTGAAGCAATGAACTGTAGGAGGAATACGAATGAGAAGTTTCAACCAGGTAACATTGGCTGCAGGTCTGGCGCTGTTGGGCCTGTTGGCTCTTCCTTTTGCCTACGCCCAGCGGGGGCCAGGGCAGGGCCAGCGTGCCAGAATCTACAATCCCGCAAACGAAACTACAGTGAAGGGCACCGTCGAGGACGTTAAGACCGTTACGGGGCGCCGCGGATGGAGCGGAACCCACCTGACACTGAAAACAGCAGATAAGACATTTGATGTTCACCTGGGCCCATCGTCCTTCCTGAAGGAAAAAGGAGTCAGCTTTGCGAAGGGCGATCAAATCGAAGTGACCGGCGCAACCGCCGAGGTCAGAGGCTCCGAGGCATTGATTGCGCGTGAGGTTAAGAAAGACGGCAAGACCCTTACCCTGCGTGACGCACAGGGGATTCCAAAATGGTCACGAGGCCGGCGTCGCTGATCGGCAGGAGTCCGAAAATGAAGCGGGAGGGCTTGAATGAAGGCCCTCCCGTTTTTTGATGCTACAAACAACGTCATTGGGCAGGAGAGAAAATCACCGCCGCGCCACCCCCGGAGGCAAGATGCAGTGGGAGGGTATTCTGCGACGTCACCTGCTTTGTCCGGATGGTGAGGTCTTTTGCATTCTGGTTGGCGTTGGGACCGTCAGCAAAGATCTTTGCGTTCCACTTGCCCGGCCCCAGAAAGCTGAGCGGAACGGACAAATCCCGGGATGTCCAGTTGGTCATGCTGCCAAGGAACCATTCAGCACCGTGGCGGCGAGCTATGGTGACGTATCGGGAAGGCTTGCCGTTCAATACCTTCGTTTCATTCCAAACCGTAGGAGCTTTTTTGATAAAGTCAAAGCCGGGCTTTCCGAAAAGGTCTTCCGGATAATCGGCTACCATTTCAAGCGGGCTCAAATAAACAACGTACATGGCCAGTTGGTTGGCCCGAGTGCCCTGGCACATCGGCCGAATCTGCCGGGGCACGAACTGCTCGCGCGTCGCATTATCAAAGCATCCGGGAGTGTAGTCCATGGGTCCGGCCAGCATCCGGGTGAAAGGGATGGCAGCCAGGTGTTCGGGTGTTTCGCGGCGGCTCCATTTGTTGTACTCAAGCCCCATTACTCCTTCGCGCGTAAGGAGATTAGGATAGGTGCGCCGCAGTCCGGCGGGCGGATAAGCTCCATGGAAATCCACCACCAGGTGATGCGCGGCAGCAGCCTTCACGGTGCGGTGGTAGAAATTCACCATCTCCTGATCATTACGGTCCATAAAATCAATCTTCACTCCTGCTACTCCCCATTTTTCAAACAGTGGAAACGCCTTGTCCATCTGCTTGTTGACAGCCGTCCAGTGCATCCAGAGCAGAATGCGCACATTGCGCTGCTTTGCGTAGGCAAGAATCGCGGGCATGTCAATGGAAGGGACGGTGCGTGTGATGTCATCTCTCGGCGACCATCCGGCATCGATCAACATGTAGCGGAAATGAGATTTGGAGGCAAAATCAATATAGTGCTCCATGGTGGCCGTGTTCATGCCCGGCTTAAAGTTGACTCCACTGGCATAGCTACCGGACCACCAGTCCCAGGCGGCCTTGCCCGGATTGATCCATGAAGTATCCGAGAGAACTGAAGGTGGATTCAGATTCAGAATCAGGCTGTCCGATGCAATCAGTCCGCCGGGTCTCGAATTGACCATCACCACGTACCAGGGACTCGCCTTGGGCGTGGAAGCAATAACCGCTTCATCGGAATGGCCCGGCAGCGGCGATAGTTTGCTCATCAGCGCGCCGGGAATGCCCCGCACGCCACCCAGATACATGCCGGCATAATTGTCCAGGTCTGCCTCAAGAATGGCCGCCCAAGGGCCGTCCTGAAGGTGAACCAGCAAGGGTATTCCCATAATTGAAGTGGGCTTGATGTCATCCAGCCTAATGGGTTGGAACTCGCCTTCATAGCTTGTGGTATAACTGCCCAGGTCGAGCGCAAACGCATGGGGGTTTCCGGGAAAATAAAAACCGGTTTCCTCAGAAGACAAAGTGAACTTATCTAGTCCTTCCTGGTGCGGCAGCGAATAGCGAAAAGCTATCCCTGAGTTATAGGCGCGAAAGATCAGATCGAGGCGGCGGCCAGGGGCGTGGGTCTCGCGCAGGGAGACGGTGAGCTGATTGTAATGGTCACGGACGTTGCGAACGGCTCCAAAGGCATTTGTCCACGTCGTGTCATGCGATGCCCGTTGAGACGCGGTGACCTCAAAACCATGGTCCAACGCAGGTTGGCCTTTGAAGTCAAGTCCCAGAGGTGAGTCCGTCAGGACCGTTTTCCCCTGGAACGAAACGCGATAGTACGCGCGCTGCCCCGGCAAATAGGGCTGCGGATTCTGCCTGATTTCAAACGTCACAGTGAGATTGCCGTCAGGAGAAGTTACGCTGAGCGACGCGGCTGCTAGCCCATTCAGAGCAGTCAGCAACAGCACAAAAATTGCAAAACAAAGCGGATTGATGACAGAACGAATTCCCTTCCCCATCGGACAAGCTCCTCCTTTAACGTAATGCGCGACTTGGCAGGAAGCAGCCGGCCTCAGCGCCCACAACTATGAGCCACAAAAACCTGGCTCATGGCAAGAAAATCTTTTTCAGCCGATCACGAACTCGCCGGTAATTCGGAAATTCCTTTTCCGCTTCACGAAACGCCCGTGAATGGATAACGCGGCGTGAGCCGCGCCGTTCCAAAGGGATGCGGATATGCAGCATTTCATGAAAAACCAGATATTCCAAAATATCAAGCGCAATCGATTCTGAGTCCAGACTCTTGCTGATCGTGATGGTGTGATGGGCGGGGTCATAACGGCCAAGAACAGTGCGCGAGGGCCGTGTGCTCCAGCCGATCCGACAAGGGGAAAGCTCATTATTAAAAAAACGGTGGTTCAGGCGCGTAAAGATTTCTGCAAGGTCATAATGCCGGCCACGGGCGGGAAGCAACCGTACCCGGCTGCGCGTGCGGCGGGCCTCATCCACGCGGCGGCGCACGGCTGGATCATAAATGTACGCCATGTAACATTCACGGGCTTCTTCAGAGGGCCGGCGGCGAAAAAGCTGGGTGAGAAGGATTTCCGCCAGCGCCTCAAGCACGATCGGGGGAGCTTCCACAAGAATGTCTGAAATGCGAACGCGAGCACGATTGCCTTGCAGAGCAATATTACTGCGGAGACTTGAAAATGGACGGTATTCAATATGGAAATCCGGCACCGGGCGCCTGATGCCCAGCCGGCGAAACACTCGCACGAATACAAGCTCCGCGGGTGCCTGCGCAGACACCGGGAGCAAAAGTTGCCGCGATTCAGAAGGACGGGAACGGGTTCTGGAATGGGACATCAATTTTGGCCAGAATCATCCCGGTTATTGTTCTTATGATGCCGGTTTCTCATCTTTCTTTCTTTCTTGTTGAGCTTCTTCTGTTCTTTACGTTCCTTCTTCGTCGCGCGAGCTTCAGCCTTTGCGTTCGCTGCCATTTCCGGGAATTTCTTCTGCTGTACCGCCAAGGCCTGGGTGGCACCGTCAAGCGTATCGTTCATATCGGCAATGGCATCATGAATCGACATCGAAAAATCACTAGGTTCCGGGCCCGGAGATTTCTCGATGTGCCGCAAAATTTCCAGTTGTTTGGGCCCCTCGTCCAGAAGCGCCCGCAGGCCCTTTCGCATATCCCCATCGTGGTTATACTGATACTGGATCCAATCCTTTAGTTCATTATCGATTGAAATATACTGGTTGAGCAGATCGTCCATGTTGTCCCGGCTATCGCCGTTGGATTCGCGCACAGCTTCCATCCGGCCCAGGCGGTCCTTCTGAAAGGAAAGAAAAACCTTGATGCGTTGCGAGGGACCCTGGGCATCGCGTAGCTTGTTCACCTCAGCCGAAGTGAGGAAGGCATGATTCTGGGCCCGGGCGCACAAGGGGGTCAGCGCCAGAAGAATGGCCAAACCCAGTTCAATTCGTAGGAAACAACGGGTCATGACTTTAAAGCACCCATCTTCGCCGGTGCCGCGCTCTTGGGAGAAGTCAGACGTTTCCGCTTCTTCCTCGGCGAAAAATCACCCGGGAAGATCGCCTCCAGCACCTGATTGTGAACCGCACTGCTTTCCTCCTTGATCTTCTTGACGGTTTCACTTTCAGGATAAGGCACCCGGCGCCTCAAGTCTTCAAGGAATCGATCATCTTCGCGCAATGAAATCTCAAGATCCTTGAACGCCCGAAGGTGCTTCCTGACGCCGTTGTCAGTGCCTTGAAGGGTAGCCCATGAGTCCTTGATGTAACCCAGGTATTGCCGAAGCAGAGCCTTGCCCTTTCCAAAGTCCCGGGCATGATATGCATCGTCGGCCTCCCTCAGCTTAAGCTTGGCCAGGCGAAGCTGCAACCGAGCTTTCTTCCCCGGGTTGTTTTCCCGCTCGATTTTGGCAGTCAGTTTCTCTTCTTTGTCCTTGTTGCGGCCCGGGAGGGCGTAAACAGGCGGCTGTGCCAAAATGGCAAGAAAGCTCGTGGCAACGACCATGCGGAAGAAAAGGTTCATCACCACTATTATAATGACTCCCGCAACAGCCGCCGAGTCCCTTAGCCACCTTTCGTCAGATGGTGGTTGATGACAAACAGGTCTAAGGCAGCCGGGGCACCGGTGCGGCAAAAGCAGCCCGGAGCGGCCAGACCTATTGGCTCCCTGCAGATAAATACTCGGCCAGGAATTTCCCGGTGTAGGATTCCGGGCTGGCGACAATCTCCTCGGGCGGTCCCGCCGCTACCACAAATCCACCGGCATCGCCACCCTCCGGCCCGAGGTCAATAATCCAGTCAGCCGATTTCAGCACATCAAGGTTGTGCTCAATAATAAGCACCGTCGCGCCAAGCTCAATCAGCCGGCGGAAAGCCGCCAGCAGCTTTGCAATGTCATCAAAGTGGAGACCCGTGGTGGGCTCATCGAAAATGAAGAGCGGCCGGGATGTGGCAGAGTGGGCCATGTGCGCGGCCAACCGCACACGCTGAGCTTCACCACCTGACAGCGTCGTAGCAGACTGCCCAAGGCGCAGATACCCCAGTCCGACTTCATCCAGGACACGGATTTTGTTGGCCACGGATGGGATGCCCGCAAAGAATGAGATCGCCTCCTTCACCGTCATCTGGAGAACTTCGTGAATGTTCTTCCCTTTATAGCGGACCTCCAGGATGGCCGGTTTGAAGCGCATCCCGTGGCATTCTTCGCACACCAGCTCAATGTCGGCAAGGAACTGCATTTCCACGGTCACTGTGCCGTCACCCTGGCACGTCTCGCAACGGCCACCGGGAATATTGAAAGAAAAGTGGCCGGGGGCAAAATTGTGCTTCCTGGCCTCCGGGGTGGAGGAAAAAGCCTCACGAATGCCGTCAAATGCCTTGATGTACGTCACTGGATTTGAGCGCGGCGTACGTCCAAGCGGTGACTGGTCAACCAGAATCACCTCTGAAAACTTCTCGTCCCCTTCGATGGAATCCAGTTCAGCTTTGGGAGCAGCATTACCCCTTCGCGACATGATGGCGTTGTACATGACATCGTGCACCAGTGTCGACTTGCCTGAACCTGACACTCCACTGACACATACCAAGAGGCCCAGGGGAATGTCCACATCAATGGATTTCAAATTGTGTTGCCTTGCTCCGCGTATGCGCAACCATCTCTTGCCCGGCTTCCGACGCTCGAGTGCCACGGGGACGGACATCTCGCCCGTCAAATAACAGGCCGTCAGGGAGTGGGAATCCTTCACCAGGCCTTCGTAATCCCCGGCATAAACAATGCGGCCGCCATGTTCGCCCGCGCCTGGGCCCAAGTCGAGAATCCTGTCGGCGTGACGGATCATTTCCGGGTCGTGCTCCACAACAAGGATCGTATTTCCAATATCCCGCAGATTTTTCAGGATGTCGATCAGACGGTCTGTATCCCTGGAGTGAAGGCCAATGGAGGGTTCGTCCAGAACGTACAGCGTCCCAACCAGGTTGGAACCCAGCGCCGTGGCAAGCTGGATGCGCTGGGATTCGCCTCCGGAAAGCGTGGACGCCAGCCGGTCCAGCGTCAGATATTCAAGGCCCACCTTGTAAAGAAAATCCAGACGCGAGCGAATTTCTTCCAGCACTCTCTCTGCAACCTTGCCCTGCTCTTCACTCAGAGTGAGTTGGGTAAAGAAACTGCGGGTTTCCTGGATGGACTGTTTGCACACCTCAACAATGTTCTTCCCTTGAATGGAAACGTTGAGGGCCTCGCGCCGCAGCCGGCCGCCGTGGCATTCGGAACACACTGCGTAGCCCCGGTAGCGGCTGAGAAAAACCCTGATGTGGAGTTTGTACTTCTTGCGCTCAAGATATTTGAAGAAGCCACGCACTCCCCCGAATTCTTCATCACCATCCATGATCCATTGCTGGTACTTGAGGGCCAGCCTGTAAAAGGGGACGTCCAGAGGAACGCCGCGGGCACGCGCCGCCGATTTCATCTCTTTTTGCAGGGTCCGGTAGCGCGGCTTGGTCCAGGGCTCAATAGCGCCCTCGTTAAGCGTTTTTTTCTTGTCCGGAACAACAAGGTCAGGATCGAAATCAATCGTGTTTCCGAACCCCTGGCACCTAGGGCACGCGCCGGCAGGGTTGTTGAAAGAGAAAAACGACGGCTGCGGCTCCGGATAAACAATCCGGCATTGCTTGCACTCAAATCGCTCATTGAAGCTCAGCCACTCTGCCTTTCCGTCAGGCGTCTGTGGCAGCAGCTTGACCATGGCCTCTCCACCCTCGTGATAGCAGATTTCCACCGAATCAATGAATCGCTGGCGAACATCAGGTTGCACAGCCAGCCGGTCGACCAAGGCGTAAACGGGTTGGCCGAAGTCAATGTCAAGCAGAGACTCCGGAGTCGAGAATTCAAATATCCGGTCGTTCTGAAAGAGGCGGTTAAACCCGCGCTGGCGCAGCAGAAACAGATGATGCTTGAGAGAATCGCTGACAGCGGCAGAGGCAGGCACGGCTGTTTCTTTTGAGCTCGATGAGGTCTTTTTTTTGCGTGTGCGCCCACGCGTACGCGCTTTCCTGAGCCGGACGGTCTTTTCCTCAGTCACAGCCTCCGCGGCGGGCTCCGGGTTCAGCCGGAAAAGAACGTAAAACCTGCGGCCCTCTTCGAGGGCCAGAATTTGGTCGGCAATGCCGTCCACATGGTCTTTTTGAACCACCTGGCCGCACTGCGGGCACGTGGTCTTTCCGATTCTCGCGAAAAGGAGACGAAGATAGTCGTAGATTTCGGTAGAAGTCGCAACGGTCGAGCGCGGATTGCGCGTCATGTTCTTCTGCCGGATGGCAACGGCCGGGGAGATACCCTCGATGTCGTCAACGTCCGGTTTTTCCATTCGCTCCAGGAACTGCCGCGCGTATGCGGAAAGGGACTCCACATAGCGGCGCTGCCCCTCCGCGTAAAGCGTATCGAAAGCCAGACTGGATTTGCCGGAGCCCGAAAGGCCGGTCACGACGGTGAGGCGGTTGTGGGGAATCTCACAGTCCACACCTTTCAGATTGTGCACACGGGCTCCGCGAACCACAATCGCGCCGTTTTCATCCGCTCTGTCTGGCGGCGAATACGGCATGCTCACCGGCGGGTCGTTCGGACCTTGACCTGCCCCAAGAGAAGAAGTGCCCGGTGCGGATAGCGCACTGGGACTCTCCTTAGGCGCCCGCTTTTTTGTTCTTCTCCTCGGAATTCTGGGTCACTCCCGCCAGGCCCATTGCAAGCCCCGGACTAATACAGATTGCAGCCACACTGCAGGCCCAAACTTTCAATTATAATTTGGCAAAGCCTTGGAGGCAAAAGCAAGAGAGGTTCGGGGGACGAGGGAATTCTAACCGGAGCGCGCGACTTGGCTTAGCGGAGCTGCCCGGAGCGCGGAAGACAAGCAACAGGAAATTGGGATATTCGGCTACTTGGAGCGGGCTTCCCACTTCGCCCGAAGTGCATCATGCAACCGTGAACGGACGGTGGTCGGAAGTGGAAAGAGTTTGCCATCGCAATAAAGCTCGATTGTCTTCTTCGTTGTATCAAAGACAACCTGGCAGTGGTGGCAGCACTTGAGATGAACTTCCAGCATGCGCTTCAGTTCGTCGTCCATGTTGCCGTCCAGATAGCCCGTAATCTGTTGGACCGCATCTTTACAATTCACGAATGCTTAACCTCGTTTAAGAATCTTGCTTAACTCCTCACGGAGGCGAAGGCGCGCCCGGAAAAGGCGTGCTTTCACCGCACCTTCAGACAAGTTAAGCATTTCCGCTGTCTCCTCGGTGGAAAGACCTTCCACATCCCGGAGGAAGAAAACTGTTCGAAACGTCATGGGCAGGGAGCGGGCAGCGTCTTGAAGAATAGTTTCCAGTTCTGTCCGTTCCATTTCCTGCTCCGGATTAGGCCGCCAATCGGCGAAGTCTCTGGGGATTACCTCGCCATCATCATTCGAGGCATCCTCTATCTGCACTTCCCTGCTGCTGCGGCGTTTCCGAAGCTTCATCAGTCCCTGGTTGATGGCAATCCGGACAATCCAGGTGTAGAAGCGGGAATCTTCGCGGAAAGTCGGAAGATGCTCATAAGCTTTCAGGAATGCTTCCTGAAGTATATCTTCAGCATCCTCGGGATTCCCCGTCAGGTTCAGGCCCAGGCGATAAATCTTCTTTTCATACCGGTTAACGAGTTCTTCAAAGGCCTCATAACTGCCGGCCTTCGCCTCAGTCACCAGGACAGATTCGTCCTTGGCAAGGCCGGTCTCGGGAGAGTTTGCCATTATAAAATCAGGAATCCTTTCGAAGGTGTTCCCTAATGAATGACGACCACGGCTCATCGTTCATTGAGATGCTGTCAGAAATAAAAGGATACCAATGGCGTCGCCGAATCGCAAATGCCTGTGGCGCTGGCACGCTCTTTTCTGCCCACAGTTGCACATTCCGCCGGCCTCGGCCAGAATAGCAGAGCGCCGGCGGCAACCACCTGAGGCAGGGAATTGTGCCCGGCGCCGCCGAGGATAATAATGCAGCAAGCGCCAGATTCATCGCCTGTGCTGGTACGACCCCGGCAACCCTTCAATTTTTCCCGCACCCTGAAGTTTATCCTTGGCCCTCCTGCAGGCATGAACGGCCGGGTCTTCGATCCGCTTATGGACCACTTCGAGAACGGTGAGTACCGGCGTGCCGTCAGGATTGACGGGCGCCCGGTCTTATATGCAGTGTCGGAAGGGCGGAGTGCAAACTCTCCAGCGCTGACCATCAGGGTGTTGAGAAGATCAGGCGGCGGGGGAGTGCGTCATCGTGTCCGTCAGGTGGTGGCGCAGCAATTTGCAACGGGCCTTGACCTGGCTCCCTTTCATCAAATGGCCAGGAACGACAGAGTCCTCGCAAAGCTTGTAAAACACTTTCGCGGCATGCGCATACCGCAAGCTCCCTCCGTGTATGAATGCGTGGTGTGTGCCATCCTTGAACAACAGGTGAACCTGACGTTTGCCCACCAGGTAAAGAAAGCGCTGGTGGAAACTTATGGCGACACCCTTCAGTTCGAAGGCCGGAATTATCATGTCTTTCCGGAACCGTACACGCTGGCCTCAGTGACGCCTGCTGACCTTCGGAAACTTCAGATCTCCGGGCCCAAGGCCCGGTACATTATTGGCATTTCGCGCGCTGTGGCCGACGGCGGAGTCAATCTGGAAGGGTTACGGGGTTTGGCATCTAATGAGGCTCGCGCGTTGTTAGTGGAACACAAGGGAATCGGTCCGTGGACGGCAGAGTACATCTGCCTGCGAGCTCTTGGAAAACTGGATCATCTGCCTTTGGCCGACGTCGGGCTGCAAAAAGCCATCCAGCTTTTTTACCGTCTGCGCAAGACGCCCACCCCCGCACGTGTCGAGCAGACCGGCAAAAAATGGGCGGGGTGGCGAAGTTATGCCACGTTTTATCTCTGGTTGACCTACTGGGAACAGGCGGAATGGAAACAGCGTCTGCTGTCAGAAATCTATTCAGGGAACAGGACCCGAAGCTGATGAAGAAACGAACAGATGACCTCCCCGATCCAACAGTGCAGGAGGTGCGCCAAGTTCTCGTGGAGACTTACACTCCCCGCATCGCCCGCTGCCTGAAGCTTCTATCAGAAGAAGAAATCTGGTGGCGCCCCAACCGTGCGTCCAACAGCGTGGGGAACCTGGTTTTACATCTGCAGGGAAATGTGCGGCAGTGGATCATCAGCGGCCTGGGTAAGCAGACGGACCAGCGCAACCGTGCACGCGAGTTTGCAGAAACCGGTTCGATTGCACGCCGCGCTCTTCTGAGCGGACTACACAAGACCGTCAAGGAAGCTGACGAGGTCCTGGCAAACTTACGCCGGGCAGACATCCTGCGCACGTATTCCATCCAGGGCTTCAGCGTCACCGGACTGCAGGCCGCGTGCCATGTTGCCGAGCATTTCGCCTTTCATGCCGGCCAGATCATCTTTGTCACCAAGCTCAAATGCGCGAAAGATTTGAAATTTACAAAGCTACCCGCACAAACGAAAACTGCAGGAGGGAAATAGCTGTCACCAGGAATGCTGAAAGATTTCACCGGCTGTTGCTGACTAATGCGAAAACCATAGTTTGCCTGGCCCCGGCTAGAATTGGCGAACTCGATTGGCCAACAGAACGTTGGTTCCAGCGGGAATCTGAACTCCGTTGATGGTGCTCCCGCTCCGGTCAAAATACATCTGCCCACGGGCCAGCATGGGAGTGGTGGGTGAAAGCGTACTCAAACCGCTGGTATTCTCAAAAACAGTTTGAGCGTCCGTCACTACCATGAAGGGATTGTTGCTGAGAAGGCTGCGGCACGGCGCCATCTGGAATGCGCCTGTCTTGTTGTCGGACCCGGGTGATCCTGCCAGCGAAGAAAATGTTCCTTGGACAGCCTGAAAGCGCGGATAGACCGAGTTTGCCGTCACCGTGGTTGTTCCGCCGGACGCCTTCGAAAAAACGCCATGCACCACGACTTCCTGCCCGGGCACAAGCGTGTTGGCGGCGAAGGTGAGATTGCCGCTGGAAGCCAGGCTGTTCAGGTCGGGGGAAATCAGGAGGGGATTAAACGTAGTGGGCTGAGAAACGTAAACAGTAACCGCTGTGCTGTTGGGAATGTTTGATGGGTCAGGAGGCTCCGTCTCTCGCACGAGCATATCGAATTGCGTGACGTTACCATTGCCCCCTCTTGTCACATCCAGAACAGGACCCACATAGGCCAGGAGATTTTTACTGAGGTCCTCCCGGTCTTCCACCTGGAGCCTCTTGGCCACTACGTTGCCGTTCTGGTTTACATAGACGTCAGCTTCCACATAGCTGCCGGTGGTCAACTGGTCAATATCCGCCACAGGAACACCACAGGCGCCGTTCATGCACAGGTCCGTATTGTCATTTAGATCGATATTGAGCGCGGGCCCGCTTCCTGATGCAGACGCCGTATGGGTCTGCAGGAGCAAACTGCTATCAAAGCCCGCACCTGGGCTCGAACTGTTCACAGTGCGTACAAATCCGTATTCGCTGTCCATTTCGCCAAAACCGTTAGGGCCCGACGCCAGCATCGGATAGCCTGAAAAAACCCAGTTAACATTGCCTGTCAACTGCCCTTGTGAATCCACGTTCAGTGACTGCTGGAGGTTCAGGTCAATCTTGATTGCGCTAACCTTGCCAGATGTGATGGTGAGGGCAGGCTGCAGATTGATGGTGACGGAGTCCGTAGAAATTGTGGGAGAAAACCTCTTCACTGGAGGGCTCTGCGTCGGATCATACGTAGCAGCTGAGTTTACAACCACTTTCAAAATCGCCTGGTCGTAAGTCCCCGGTGGAATGGATGTCAGGTTGGCAACGGTCATGATATCGCGCAAAGAACTCATTTCAATCACGGGTGAAATTGCTGCGCTTGAAAGGGTTGTCGGCCACACGGTCACCAGAGCCGTGGAAGGTTTGCCAGCCTTGTGCAGATCCATTTCCGTCATGAACGTGGCAAAGGACAGGACGTCGCAGGAAGGAGTGTCGCCGACGAATGTGTACAGCGCCCCGTCCGTGTTGGGCTTTTGTTGCAGATTGCTGTTGGATGAGCCGCCGCAGGCTAACGTCATCAACGCCGTTACAGATGCCAGCAGCAGACCGGCAACCGCTTTCCTACATCGAATCTGCGTGTTTCGCCTTGCCTGCACGCCCTTTGCAAAGAAATCGCCGTTCCGGGCGAACCTGAATTTCAAACCCATCAATCTATATCCTATTGACTTTACAATCGAATGATCAGATGACAAAAACCACCCTCCGGGTTATCCGTCGCAAGCCCGCAAGCTCGATTGCCGAAAACCCTTAATAGCCCAACCTCGATGTTCCTGTATGCAAACCGTAACGAGGAAATCCTCCCACGCCGATCCCAGTCCAGCCAGGAATCCTGTACCAACACAATCTCGCTCTGCCTGGACCGGCACCCGCTTTTCAAGCGGAAACACAATCGTGCACCTTGGATGAACCCTGCTTTGGGATTAAGACCCTTGCGATGTTTTCGAAGGCGAACCTGCCAGCAGGCACTCATTCACGCTACCCAAACGGTAGCATCCTGGGAAGCACTGACCCCTGCGGCAACCCAATGCTGCTTTAACTCACCGAACACCGGTGATCCGGCAGCATTCACGATCATAGCACAGTCATTTCCCTGCTGGCATAGAACTAAGCAGCTCAACCCTGGGGCCAACAGACGTCTCCGGGTTCTTCAGCAGGGCCTGAAGCGGGAAAACTGAAGTCCGGGAAACCTGCAGGAAGCTGATTCCCCCCAAGGGAGGCCTTAAGGTCGTAAAATCCAACCTCATACGGAAAGCCCCGGGGCCTCAATGATCCCGAATTCTTCAGATGCAACACCTTGCTTTCCAGGCCATCGAAAACTGGGGAAACTGCCAAGCTGAGCTCATCTTCACAAGTGGATGCATAAACCCCGGCGGCAACGCCAAACACCGAACTCACGACGGGCTGGAAACGCGCGAAGGAGGCGGGAAGATAGATGTGGTGAGGATAAGCATTTTCAGCTTTGTATCCTGCCTCACACTCGATAACCTTTCCCCACAGGCTCACGGTACCGATAGCAACCTCAACGGACATGCTCAGCAGCCTGTCACGCACCTTCATGAGATAGACAAATGCCTCAAGTGGGTCGTTAAAAGCATAGATCCCACACGAACAGTTAAGATCCAAAAGGCCCCGGCACTTAACACCCAGATCATAGCTGTGTTCGGCCGAAAACTTTCTTCGGGGAGCCCAAGGAGTATCTAAAATAACGCTGCTGAGGCCCGGGCAGGCGCCAGGTTCGGATAAGGGGTCCCGAATCTTCCACGCGCGCCATCCCAGCAGAGGCTCAACAAAGTCCGGGATTCCTTCAAGACCCGATTCAGGAGGGCCTTCCGGGTGGCATATCGATGGGCAGCTCTTCCGGTTCGTGAACCGGCTGAGAAGGTCTTTCAGGTTCATGCGGCACCTCCCTTGGAACAGGGTCTTTCAAGGGTTCCACAATTACAGTTCTCTTGGGCTCGCCCACGTGCGTCATTCCGCCTCTCCGAACAGGACACGGACCTGGCCACAATGCATTGCCTGGCGGTCCCAGCAGCCAGCTTTTCTAATCTATATTGGACCCATACGCCGCCAGAACGAAAGCCAGGAGTTCATTTTTCCTTCCGGGCCTGCGTCTCATGCCACAAAGGGGCCTTTTTTCCGTACATGACAGAAAAAATTGCAAAACCAGTGAATAAATCGAAACCCGGCCATCGGTACAATCGTCTACATTTAAGTAACACCCGGAGTCTTGAAAAATGAATAATTGGAAGTCTTTACTTAAATGGGCTGTTCCCTGCTTATTCCTGGCCCAGGCGCTGGCGGTGGGCCGACCTTCTCGGCAAGGCGCCACGAACAGCCAAAAGGTCCGGCCGATTGGAATTGTGACAGAAGTTCAGTCCGGGCAACTGACCCTCCACACGGATGCAGGCCCAAGCCTCACCGTCAGCCTGCCGGAAGGAATTTCAATTCTGCAAGTGCCGCCCGGTGCGAAGAGCCTGAAACAGGCAACGAAGATCGCCGCAAGCGATATCCACTTGGGAGATCGTGTCCTGATCATCGGGCCCGTGTCGGCAGATCAGAAATCTGTCACGGCCAGGACTGTTGTCGTCATGAGCAAATCGGCGCTGGAAACTGCCCGAGAGGCGGAGCGTCTCCAATGGGAAAAGCGAGGTATTGCCGGCGTGGTCAAGTCCGTTGACCCGGCGGCAAAGGAAATTACCCTGGCGGTGCATAACACTCTCTCCAAGCCGGGTGATTTGACGCATTCAGTGGCCGTCACCCTGGCGCCTAATGCGTCATTGCTGCGCTACGCACCCAATTCGATCAAGTTTAGTGACGCCAAACCTGCCCCCTTTGCAGACATCCATATCGGCGACCAGATGCGCGCTCTCGGAACGAAGAACGCCGACGGCACACACTTTACGGCCGAAAAGGTGGTTTCCGGGACATTCCGGAATATTGGAGCGACAGTGATTTCTGTCGATGCCCCACAGCACACCATCACCGTCAAAGATCTGGCCACAGGGAAACCTGTTCTGGTCCGAACGAACGCCGATTCCAGGCTGCACAAGTTGACACCAAAGATTGCGAACACCATTGCCAAGTTCAATGCCGCCCCTCCTGAAAATGCAGCCGCTGGCCAGAAGAATGGAGGCAGGGGAGGCGAAAGACCCCACGGAAAAGCTGGTTTCCGGAGCCCCGAAAGGCCGGGAGGCCCACAAGCAGAAGGTGGAGTGCCGGAAGAACACGCAGGAAACCTTCAAGAAATGTTGCAGCAAATGCCAGCCCTCTCGCTCAGCCAACTGAAACCGGGCGAGCCCCTCATTATCGTAAGCACCGAGGGACTCAAACCAGGGCAGGTTACCGCCATCGCCATCCTGAGTGGAGTGGAACCCATCCTAAGAGCACAGCCCAAAGGCAGTAAAGAAGTCGGCCTCGGCCCGTGGAATATGAGCGTGGGTGGTGGCGGAGGCAGCGAAGGTGGTGGCGGCGAAAGTAGTGGGGGCCCCTGATCAGGATTGGCACGGCGGCCTCTACCTGTTTTAAAGCACAGATCCATCGGGAAGGAGAGTTTCGGAGGATTTTGAAATGATCGAATTGAAAGAGAAATTTAGACGGCCCCTGTGGGCTTTGCTCGCGTCGATGTGTTTTTCCGCCGCGGTTTTCGCGCAAACAGGAAATGGCACAGTCAGCGGGCAGGTTACAGACCCGTCCGGCGCCGCCATTCCCGCGGCGACCATCACCCTGACCGGCCCGAACCATTCAACGCAGGTGGCGCAGACCAATGAACAAGGGCGGTATGCCTTCCACCATCTCGCACCCGGTGCGTACACGGTGAAAATCAATGTCCAGGGCTTCTCTACTTTCACGAAGTCCGGGCTTCAGGTTGCCCCGAAGCACGCAAAGGTTGTAAACGCCCAGCTTGCTGTGACCATGGAAAAGCAGCAGGTCACCGTGGAGAGCGAAGGTCAAGAGCTCAGCGTCAGCACCGAAAACAATGTTGGCTCAGTGGTATTGAAAGGTGAGGCGCTGA
>Ga0102950_1000066_pt1 | contig 24503 bp, 19 predicted proteins | sample SalPon2A_B_D2_MG_FD_78505 | JGI IMG/M metagenome (GOLD analysis project Ga0102950, IMG submission 78505) | Soil microbial communities from South San Francisco under conditions of wetland restoration - Salt Pond MetaG R2A_B_D2_MG | ecosystem: Environmental > Terrestrial > Soil > Wetlands | place...
AGTGGAAGGTGCCGTCGGCGTTCTTGACGTAGCACTCCAGCAGGTAGTGGCCGGCCGGGAGCCGCTCGGAGAACCGGACGCTGTGGCCGGGCGCCGTGAGCCCGGCCCCGCCCATCTCGTGCAGGTCCGCGAACCACGACGGGAGGCCCTCGGCCAGGATCTTCCCCGCCTCCGCCTTGGTGCCGCCCTTCTGAAGGAGCTCCATCGCCTTGCCGAACGGGCCGGCGGCGCCGTCGATGTAGTCCTGCATGGTGATGCCCTCGGGCAGCTGGTGCAGGACGAAGAAGTGCGTCTCCTTCCCCTGGTTCTCGAACCGGAACGTCACCCACCCGGAGGCGATGGAGTCGGGCGCCTCGAGGGCGTAGTCGCGGGCCACCACCTGGATCGCTCCGTCGGTCGGCGAGGCGGAGGCGGAGGCCTGCTCTCCCCCGGACGCCGCCCGGTCGGCGGGACCGCAAGCGGCCTGCAGGGAGAGGAGAGCGACGAGGGTGGCGGAGAGCGAGATGGCCGGGAGTCTGGCGCGCGTGCGCGTCATGGATTCCTCTCGGGCGCGGGAAATGGAGGGACCGATGTTCGGGGCACGGAAACGGAGATTTCCGCCGAGCTTAGGCCCGGGCTCGACCGAGAGCAAGGCCGCGTCCCCGGACGCGTGCACGCCGGGACGCGTCGCCCACTCGCTGGCCCGCCGTCGGACCCTCCCCTCACCCCGTTGTCTTGGAGTACTGCCGCAGCGCCAGTGAGAGCACGGTGACACCCATCACGGCGAGGACGGCCAGTGGCCGCCACAGGTCGGCGAACCCCGCTCCCTTGAGGAGGATGCCCCGCATGATGAGGAGGAAGTGCCTGACCGGGTTGAGCTCCGTGAGCGCGCGGGCCCAGCCCGGCATGCTTTCGATCGGGGTCATGAAGCCGCTCATGAACACGTACAGCATCATGACGAAGAAGGTGAGGAACATGGCCTGCTGCTGGGTCTCGACGACTGTGGAGATCCACAGGCCCACCCCCAGCGCGACCACCATGTAGAGCCCGGCGGCGCCGAACAACAGGAGAAGGTTCCCTCGAACGGGCAGCGCGAAGGCGAGCCGGGCGATGACCAGCCCCACCGACAGCTCGGCGAGGGCGATGATCCAGAAGGGGACGAGCTTCCCCGCCACGAACTCGCTCTTTCGGAGCGGGGTCACGTTGAGCTGCTCCAGGGTGCCGATCTCCTTCTCGCGCGCGATGTTCATGGAGGTGATGAGCGTGCCGATCAGGGTGACCAGGAGCACCAGGATCCCCGGAACGATGAAGTCTTTGTAGTCCAGCGTCGGGTTGAACAGGCCCCGGCTTCGGACGGCGAGGGGGGCCGCCGGGCCGGCGACCGCACCCCTCGTTCCGGGCGCGGGACCCGCCTCCGCCTCGAGCTCGGCGCCGTGGCGCTCGACGATCGCCCCCAGGTAGGAGCGCACCACCCCCGCCGTGGCCCCGTCCACCGCGTCGAGGACCAGCTGCACGGGCGCCGTCCGGCCGGACTCGATGCGGTCCGCGAACCGACGGGGGATTCGCACGATCACCGAGGCGCGTCCGGTCGCGAGGTCCCGCTCCGCCTTCGCCATGGACGGGTCGCTGGAGACGACGGTGAAGTACCGGGAGGCCCCGATCCGGCGAACGAGCCCGCGCGACTCCGCCGTGCGGGACTCGTCCACCACGTGCACCCGGCTGTCGTGCACCTCGAAGGTCGCCGCGTTGGAGAGGATGAGGAGCTGGATGATCGGGATGGCGATCATCTCGAACAGCATCACCCGGTCCCGGAACACCTGCAGAAACTCCTTGCGGACCAGAAAGCCCACCGTGCGGAACCAGCGGCGCAGCCGCGCTCCGCGCTCTGCGCTCGTCATGCCAACCTCACTTTGAAGAGTCGTGTGCTGGCCCCGAGGAGGAGAGCCGCCATCAGGGCCAGGACGAGCGTGTCCGGCCACAGGACGCCGAGGCCCACTCCCTTGAGGAGAATCCCGCGCGCGATCGTGATGAACCAGCGCGCCGGGATCACGTATGTGATCGGCCGCAGCCACGCGGGCATGCTCGAGATCGGGAAGATCATGCCCGACAGGACGGTCGTCGGGAGGAGGAGTCCCGCCATCGAGGCCAGCATGGCGGCGCGCTGGGAATCGGTCCGGGTGGAGATGAACACCCCCAGCCCCGTGCACACGAGGAGGAACAACAGGCCCTCCGCCAGGAGCAGCGTAACCGAACCCCGCACGGGGACAGTGAAGATGATCCGCGCGGCGGCCAGGGCGGTGACCAGGTTCACGAATCCGAGCACCAGGTAGGGCGCGACCTTTCCGACGAGGATCTGCCAGGGGCGCAGCGGAGACACCAGGAGCGTCTCCATGGTGCCCCGCTCCTTCTCGCGCGTCAGCGTGATGGAGGTCATCACCGCCGAGACGATCGTGAGCACCAGCGCGATGAGGCCTGGAACGAACAGGTCCTCGCTGGCCAGGGTCGGGTTGAAGCGGAGCCGCGTCTCGGGCACGACGTTCGGAGCCGTCCGGACCGACACGAGCACGCCGGGGCCCGCCGCCTCGGACGCGATCCACTCGGCCGCCCAGCTCTGTATCACGGCCTCGGCGTAAGCGGTCATGATGCTGCCGATGTTGGGGTCGGTCGCGTCCGCGAGGACCTGTACGCGTCCCGCTCCCTCTCCCAGGCTCCGGGCGAAGTCGGCAGGGAGCACGACGGCCTCATCGATGGCGCTCCGCCGGAACAACGGGTCCAGAGCCCGCGTCGAGGCGACGGTGGCCACCGCGTGGAAGGTCGGGGTCCCCTGGAAGCGGTTCTCCAGCGACAGGGAGGCCGCGCTCGGGCTCGAGTCCACGAACGCCACCCGTATGGACCGGATGTCCGTGCGGATCGCGAACCCGAACAGGATCACGAGGACCAGCGGCAGGAGGAGGAGGAGCGCCAGGGTCTGTCGGTCGCGCAGGATGTGGCGAACTTCCTTGACGATGAACCCTCGCAGCGCGGTCACGACGCCACTCCCGGGGCGGGCGCCGGGTCCGGCCGCACGAGCCGCAGGAAGAGCTCGTCGATCGACGGGACTCCGTACGCTTCGCGCAGCTCCCGTGGCGTGCCCATCGCGCCGATCCGTCCGTCCACCATGATGGAGATCCGGTCGCAGTACTCCGCTTCGTCCATGTAGTGGGTGGTCACGAACACCGTCGTGCCGCCGTCGGCGGCCCGGTAGATCATCTCCCAGAACTGCCGGCGAGTGATCGGGTCCACGCCCCCCGTCGGCTCGTCCAGGAAGAGAATCTCCGGCTCGTGCAGGGAGGCGACCGAGAAGGCCAGCTTCTGACGCCACCCGAGCGGGATGGAGGCCACCAGCTCGTCGGCGGCGTGTTCGAGCCCGAGGTCGGACAGGAGTCGCTCTCCGCGACGATGGATCGTGCGGTCGGGAAGGCCGTAGATGCCGCCGTACAGCCGAATGTTCTCGCGCACGCGCAGATCCTCGTACAGCGAGAACCGCTGGCTCATGTAACCGATGGATCGACGGATCGCCTCCGTCTCCCCGTACACGTCGTGGCCGGCGACCCATGCCTCGCCAGCGCTCGGCGACAGGAGGCCCGTGAGCATGCGGATCGCCGTCGTCTTGCCGGCGCCATTGGCGCCCAGGAAGCCGAACACCTCCCCGCGCTCCACCCGGAAGCTGATCGCGTCGACGGCGGTGAAGTCGCCGAAACGGCGCGTGAGCCCCCGGGCCTCGATGGCCGCGCTCACGGTGTCTCCCCGGCGCCCATGAGCGCGATGAACACGTCCTCGATGCCGGGCTGGATGGGTCGGGCCTCGACGTCCTTGACGCCCCGCGACGCGAGGAAGCCCCGCACCTCGTCGGCCGTCCGGGCAGGCTCCAGCTCCGTGCGCCGGTCGGTGAGGTGGATCGTCTCACCGAACGGGTACGCCGACAGCGCGTGCTCCCAGGTGCGCAGGATGTCCGGCAGATGCCGGCGGTCCGGCCCGCGGACCGCCACCAGCGGGTGTCCGTAGCGAGCCCCGAACGCGCCGGGCGCGTCCACGCCCAGGATGCGGCCGTCCTGTACGAGCGCCACCCTGTCGCAGCGGCTCGCCTCGTCCATGTAGGGCGTCGAGACCACGATCGTCAGCCCCTGCTCGCGCAGGCGGGCCAGTAGGTCCCAGAACTCTCGGCGTGACACGGCATCGACGCCGGTCGTGGGCTCATCCAGGAACAGGATCTCGGGCCGGTGCACGAGGGCGCAGGACAGCGCCAGCTTCTGCTTCATGCCGCCCGACAGCGCTCCCGCCCGCCGGTCGCGGAAGCGCTCGATCTGCCCGTAGATCGGGCCGATCAGGTCCGCCTGCTCCTCGGGTGAAGTCCCGAACACGGCCGCGAAGAAGGAGAGGTTCTCGCCCACGCTGAGGTCCGGGTACAGGGAGAATCGCCCGGGCATGTAGCCGACCCGTGCCCTCAGGTTCCAGAAATCGCCGACCACGTCCAGCCCCAGCACCCGGGCGCTCCCCTCGTCCGGGAGGAGCAGGGTGGTGAGGATCCGGAACAGCGTCGTCTTCCCGGCCCCGTCGGGTCCGATGAAGCCGAAGATCTCGCCAGCCTCGACCGTGAAGGAGAGCCCGTCCAGGGCGGTCTCCTCCCCGAAGCGCTTCACCAGGCCTTCGGCTCCCACCGCGGGTGAGATCATCGGTCGTCTCCCTCGGCGGCGACCGCGGAACCCGCCGCAGGGCCCAGGAACTCCACCTCGCCCGGCATGCCGATCTTCAGCTCGCCACCCTCGTTGGACACCCGGATCTTGACCGCGTAGACCAGGTCGGTCCGCTCGTCCCGGGTCTGGATCCTGGTGGGGGTGAACTCCGCCTCCGGGGAGATCCAGCTCACCCGGCCGGGGAGTGTGCGGCGGGCGCCGTCCACGTCGATCCGCACCTGCGCGGACTCGCCCACCCTGACGCCGGGGAGCTGTGGCTCGCCCACGTAGGCGCGGAGCTCCAGGGTGTCCAGGCTCGCGATCCGGTACAGGGGCTGTCCCGGCTGCACGAACTCGCCGGGTTCGGCGATGCGGGAGAGGACCGTGCCCGTGAGCGGGTTGGTGACGTGGCTCCTGGAGAGCCGGTCTTCGAGCGAGGCGATGTGGGCCTCGAGCGCTTCGGCGTCCTTGCGGCTGCCGGTGACTTGCTCCCGGGCGGCGCGCAGCTCGTCGGCCAGCGCCTTCGCATCCGACCGTGCCCCCTCGAGCTGGCGTATGGTGGCGGCCTGGTCGGCGTGGAGCCGCTGCGTTCGGGCGTATTCACTGCGCGCGCGCTCCAGCCGCGCCTCGAGGGCCGCGGCCCGGGCGCGGGACTGCCGCGTCGCGGCGCGTGCCGCTTCGAGACGGGCGCTGGCCTCGCGCAGGTCGAGCGCCGGGGGGGTGGTGTCCACCAGGGCCACGGCCTGGCCGGCCCGGAGGGTATCGCCCTCGCGGGCGTCCTGCCGGAGGAGTCGGCCGGAGACCTCGGACGAGACGGTCACTTCCGTCGTCTCGAAGTTGCCGTACGCGTCGGCCGCGTGCTTGCCACACGCCGCCAGGAGGAGCGGCACCAGCAGGCCGCCCGTGATCGAGAGAGAGTGTCGAAGGCCCTTCATGGGTTCCTCCTCGCGACTTCGGTCGGCTCGTAGCCGAGGGTCGTCAGATAGCGGGCGCGGGCGTCGGCGAGCTGGACCCTGTGGGTCTGCCACGCGTCCCGCGCGTCGTAGAGGTCGTCACGGATGTCGATGTAGCGGGCCGGCGTGATCACCTGCTCTTCGAGCTGGAGCGCCGCCTGGCGCTCCAGCTGCGAGCGGAGCTCGATGATCCGTTGGTCCGAGGCCAGGGAGGCCTGAAGCCGATCCATCGTCTCCAGCGGCTCCTGCACGGCCCGGTCGAGGCCCCGGGAGAGCGCCTCCTCCTCGGTGGCCACGATCTGGCGCCGCAGGTCCAGCGCCTCCTTCTCGCGGGACACGGTGCCCCAGTGCCACGGGGCCCACTCGAACTGGATGCCCGCCCTCCAGTAGGTGTCGAACCGGTCGCCGAGCAGGTTGAGGCCCGGCTTCCCGTAGCCGGCCGTCCCGAACGCGACGAGCTTCGGCAGCCGCTCGGCGCCCGTCAGGCTTTCCTGCCGCTTCAGGACCTCGCGCTCGCTGGCCAGCCTCTCGAACTCGGGCCTCCGACGGGCCGTGGCCTCGCTGCTTCGCCTCGCGCGCACACGCGCCGCCAGGTCCGGAAGGGCCAGGACGTCCTCCGGGCCGACCTTCCGCCCGGTGAGGCGGGCCAGCACGCCGAGCGCCGCCCGACGGTAGGAGGCCAGCTCGTCCCGCCTCTGGCTGGCCTGGAGTATCTCCGCCTGCATGGCTGCCGTGTCGCCGGCGAGGGCGGCGCCGTTCCTGACCTGCGAGCGCACCTCGTCGAGCTTCCGCCCCAGGTCGGCGACCAGCCGGTCCACCTCGCCGATGCGCTGCTGGAGGAGGAGGGCCCGGAAGAAGACGCCGTCCACGTCCTGCCGGGTCCGATAGAGGTCGGCCCGGACCGAGGCCTCCGATTCGGCGAGCCGGGCCCGCTCGAGGCCGCGGCGCGCGGCGATCCGTCCGCCGTCCCACACGAGCTGGCTCACCCGGAGGTCGGCCCGGTACTGGTCCTTGGGGACCTGGATGCCGGCTCCGCCCGGCGCCGCGAACGGGGCCGCGGGCACGTCGGACTGGTAGGTCGCCTGGCCCGTGACGGAGAGCTGGGGAAGGTAGCCCGCCGACAGGTCGCGGAGCTCGAGGTCCGTGGTCCGCTCCCGGAGGGCGCCCTGTGCGGCGCGCGGATCGTAGCGCGCGGCCGCGTCGCGCAGTTCGGCCAGATGGAGGGTGTCCTGGGCGGCGGCTCCGGCCGGAGCGCCCCATACCAGCAACGCACCCACCAGCGCCACGAGAGCCCGCATGAGAGAGCGTCCCGTCTCCCGCCCCCTCATGACCGCAGCCCCCGCAGGAAGAAGCCGGCCAGCTGCTGGCGCCGCTCCTCCAGGAACTCGCCGTAGCCCACCTCGTCGAGCCCGAGCATGATCTCGAGCAGGGGGCGGGCGGCGAACGGGAAGATCGCCAGGGCGAGGAGGTTGACCACGAACTGCCGGGGGTCGATCGGGGCGATCGTTCCCGCCTCGCGGGCCTCCTCGAGCTGGCGCCCCAGGAGCGAGACCACCGCCTGGCCCGCGGCGTCGCCGCCTTCGCCCAGAGCGGCCTCGACGAGCTGATCGGCGCGCTCGGGATGGTGGGCGAGCTCGCACAGGATGTACCCCGGGAGATAGGGATGCTGTCCCAGGACCTCCATCTCGGTGGCGATGACGCGCTCCACCTTCTCGTCCAGGGACAGATCCGACCCCAGCGCCTGAAGGACGGCCGGCATCAGGCGGCGCGCGGCGCGCCCGAACACCGCTCGAGCCAGCCCTTCCTTGCTCCGGAAGTAGTAGTGGAGGAGCGCCTGGTTCACGCCCGCGGCGTCGGCGATCTCGCGCATGCGAGCTCCCGCCGTGCCGCGGCGTACGAAGACCTCGTGCGCGGCCTCGAGGATAGCCTCCTCGGCGTCCCGGTCCGTGCCGTTCTGGTTCGCTTCGACCATGGGGTCCGTGTCCGGCTATTGGTCACATGATTTAATCGAACGATTAGATCATGTGACCAAACGCGGAGGCTGTCAAGGGTCCGTCCGGGCTCGTGGCTCTCCCCAGGCGGACCTATGTTGGGCGGCGTGCCGATCGGGCCCTGCGGTACCGAGCGTTCACCCGTCCGTCCCCTGGAGTGACCGATGATCCGAACCCGCTTCCTGTCCACGGGTTTCCGCGTGCCCGACCGCGTGGTCACGAACCACGAGCTCGAAGGGATGATGGAGACTTCGGACGAGTGGATCCGCCAGCGCTCGGGCATCGAGGCGCGCCGGTGGGCGGCCGAGGACGAGACCGGCGCCGACCTGGCCGAGTCGGCGTCGCGCATGGCGCTCGAGCACGCGGGCATGGACGCGACCGAGCTCGACTGCATCATCCTGGCGACGCTGAGCCCCGACCACTTCTTCCCGGGCACGGGCGTGTTCTTGCAGCGTCAGCTCGGCGTCACGGACATCCCGTGCCTGGATGTCAGGAACCAGTGCTCGGGCTTCCTGTACGGGCTCTCCGTGGCCGACGCCTGGATCCGCACGGGCGCCTACCGCAGGATCCTCCTCGTCGGGACCGAGCTTCACTCGGCCGGCCTCGACCTGTCACTGCGGGGCCGGGACACCGGGGTCCTGTTCGGGGACGGCGCCGGCGCCGTGATCCTCGCGCCGACCGAGGAGGCGCGTGGCGTCCTGGCCGTGAAGGTGCACGCCGATGGCCGGCACGCCGAGACGTTGTGGACCGACGTGCCCGGCTGCGCGCACCGTCCCTACATCACCTGCGCCGACATCGAGGAGAAGCACCACGTGCCGGCAATGCAGGGCCGCGAGGTGTTCCGGCACGCGGTGAAGCGCATGCCGGAGGCGGTGCGCGAGGTTCTCGGCGAGACCGGGCTGCCGCTCGCCGAGGTCGATATGGTCATTCCCCACCAGGCCAACCTCAGGATCTCCCAGGCCGTTCAGAAGACGCTCGGCCTGCCCGACGAGAAGATGTACAACAACATCCAGCGCTATGGGAACACCACCGCCGCCTCCATCCCCATCGCCCTCCACGAGGCCGTCGCCGAGGGCCGAATCGGTGACGGCGCGCTCGTGTGCCTGACCGCCTTCGGCTCCGGGTTCACCTGGGGGGCGGCGCTCGTGCGCTGGTGATCCAGGCCTTTCGGCGCCTGACGCGCGGGCGATTCGGCCGGCTCGTCCTGCCGGCGGTCGTCCTCCAGTCCGTGCTCGTGGGCGGCGGCTACGCCACGGGCCGTGAGAGCGTGGCCTACGGCGCCCGGTACGGGGGGCGCGGCTGGATGGCCGTGCTCACGATCTTCGTGGGATTCACGGTCGTCTCCTTCCTCACTTTCGAGATCGCGAGGCGCTACCGTACCTACGAGTACAAGGCGTTCATCCGGCAGCTCATCGGACGCGCCTGGCCGGCCTTCGACCTCGTGTACGTGGCCATGGCCATCCTGGTCATCGCGGTCGTGGCCTCGGCCGCCGCCAACATCCTCCAGGAAACCCTCGGCCTGCCGAGCATCCTCGGCGCCGCCCTCGTCATCCTGGCGGTCGCCTCCCTCCTCTACTTCGGCGCCGATGTCATCGAGGCGTTCAAGAGCCTGGGCACGATCCTGCTGTACGTGGCCTACCTCCTGTTCGGCGCGCTGGTTCTCGGGAACCGCTGGCCGGACGTGGTGCGGGCGCTGTCGGGTGGGGGTGCGGGAACGGTGGCACACGGCGGGGTGGTCGCCGGCGTCGTGGCGTCGAGCGCCGGCGCTCCGACCCTGGCGGTGGTCGGGACCGGGATCGTGTACGTGGGCTACAACCTGGCCGTGTATCCCGCCGTCCTCTTCACCCTGCACCGGCAGACGGAGCGCCGGGAGACCGCCGTGGCGGCGCTCCTGTCCGGGTTCCTCATGACGCTGCCGTTCGCCCTCACCTGGCTGTGCCTCCTGGCCTTCTATCCGTCGGCGGAGGTGTTCGACGCGCCGGTCCCGTGGCTCCACATGCTCCAGGACGTCGGGGGAACGGCGCTGTTCGCCCTGTTCGGGATCGTGATGGGCTGGACGCTGCTGGAGACCAGCGTGGGGCTCATCCACGCGCTCGTGGACCGGATCGACGCCGACCTCCGGCACGCCTCTCCGGATCCGCCCGGCCGCACGGGCCGGGAGGGCGAGGCCGCGGAGCCGGGAGGCCTGAGCCCGGCCGCGAGCGGACTCCTGGGCGGAGGGATCCTCCTGGTGGCCGCCGTGCTCTCCCGCGTCGGCATCATCGCGCTCGTGGCCCGGGGTTACACCTGGATGGGCTACGCCTTCATCGCGGTGTTCGCGCTGCCGCTCCTCACGGTGGGCGTCTGGAAGACGCTGGGGCCCGGAGGTCGGGTCCCGGCGGTCACGGCCCGGAGCGTCGAAAGCGGGGCGACCGGCGAGAGCGCCGGGAGCCGGGTGGACTAGATCTCCACCTGCGCCCCCAGCTCCACGACGCGGTCCGCCGGGATCCGGAAGAAGGAGGTGGCCTGACGGGCGTTCCGGGACATGAACGCGAACAATCGCTCCCTCCACACCGCCATGCCCTCGCCGGGGGTGGCCAGCAGGTTCTCCCTCCCCAGGAAGAAGCTCGTCTCCGAGAGCTTGAAGTCCCAGTCCCCCAGCCGCAGGCGCCGCAGCGCCGCCGGCACGTCCGGATCCTGGGCGAAGCCGTAGCGCAGGACGACCCGGTAGAGGCCGTGGCCGACGTCGGCGGTCTCCGAGCGCTCGGTCCGATCCACCCGCGGGATCTCCTCGGTGAGCACGGTGAGGAGGATCACGCGCTCGTGCAGCACCTTGTTGTGCTTCAGGTTGTGGAGCAGCGCGGGCGGGACGCCGTCCGGGTTCTTGTACATGAACACGGCCGTGCCCTTGACCCGGGGGATGCCGCCTCGCTGCAGGTTCTCCAGGAGGTTCGTCACCGGGAGCACGCCGGCGTGGATTCGGCCGGCCAGGATGTCCCGGCCCCGCGCCCAGGTGGTCATCATGACCACGACGGCCAGGGCCACGAGGAGCGGGAACCAGCCGCCGTGCGGAATCTTCAGGATGTTCGCGCCGAAGAAGGCCAGGTCCACGACCAGGAAGCCGGCGGCGACCGGGCCCGCGACCCAGAAGCTCCAGCCCCACCGGTGCTGGGCGGCCGCCCCGAACAGGATCGTCGTGACCACCATCGTCGTGGTGACGGCCACTCCGTACGCCGCGGCCAGGTTGCTCGACGACTTGAAGCCGAGCACGAGGCCGATCGCCGCGAGCATGAGGAGCCAGTTCACCACGGGAACGTAGATTTGACCCACGTGCGTCTCGGAGGTGTGCTCCACCTGCATGCGCGGCAGGTACCCGAGCTGCACCGCGCCCCGGGTCAGGGAGTAGGCGCCAGAGATCACCGCCTGCGAGGCGATCACCGTGGCCGCCGTGGCCAGCACGACCATCGGGTACAGCGCCCAGGAGGGCGCCATCAGGAAGAAGGGCGCCCGGATGGCGTCGGGGTCGTGCAGGAGGAGCGCGCCCTGCCCGAAGTAGTTGAGGAGCAGGGCGGGAAGCACGAGCACGAACCAGGTGAGGCGGATGGGCCGCGCGCCGAAGTGCCCGAGGTCGGCGTACAGCGCCTCGCCGCCGGTCACGACCAGGAACACGCCCCCCAGGGCGGCGAATGCGGTGCCGCCGTTGCGCACGAAGAAGTCGGCCGCGTGCCGCGGATCGATGGCCGCCAGGATGCCGGGGTGCATCAGGATCTCCCGCAGGCCCAGCGCCCCGATCGCCACGAACCACACCATGGTGACCGGTCCGAACACTCGCCCCACGCCCGCCGTCCCGCGCTTCTGGAACAGGAAGAGCCCCACCAGGATGCCGATCGTGATCGGGATCACGTAGGGATCGAACACGGGCGTTGTCACCTTGAGCCCCTCGACGGCGGACAGCACCGAGATGGCGGGGGTGATCATGCTGTCGCCATACAGGAGCGCGGCCCCGAACAGGCCCGCGAGGAAGATGGCGGCGCTCACTCGCTTGCCGAGCTTGCGGACCGAGGGCGCGACCAGGGCCGCCAGGGCCAGGATGCCGCCCTCTCCCCGGTTGTCCGCCCGGAGTATGAAGATCAGGTACTTGATGGAGATGACGAGGATGAGGGACCAGAAGATGAGGCTCAGCACCCCCAGCACGTTACGAGGGTCGGCGTGCAGGTGGGCTTCTTCGGCCAGGGCCTCGTGCAGGGCGTACAGCGGGCTGGTCCCGATGTCGCCGTACACCACCCCGAGCGCGGCGAGCGACAGTCCGGCCAGCTGACGTCCGCGGGGAGACTGCGCGTGGAGCGGCCCCTCCGCCGGTTCGGTGTCCTGAATCCTCCGCTCCCTCGCTCCGGAATGAACCGGGCGGGGGTCCTCCCGCTACACGTGCGGGACCGACCTCGGCCCGTCCGCCCGAACGCCGGGCGGCGGGGGAGCAATCTGCGGGGGCGTCAGGTCCGGCGCACGCGTGACTCGGGATCGGCGCCCTCGTCCGCGGCCCGTCGCAGGTCGGGGTGCATCCGAAGCAGGTAGCCCACCATGCCCACTGCGGCCAGCAGGCTGCCGACCGCCACCTCGGCCCACGGAAGCTCGCCCGCGGCGCGCCCGGCCACCATCATCACGAAGAAGAAGTCGTAGATGAACGCGGCCACCAGGCCGAAGAACGCCAGGTACCAGAAGGCGGGATGCTGCTCCGTCTTCGCGGTGAGCCAGGCGAGAGCCAACCCGATCAACAGGAAGACCAGGAGGTGGAGCCCGTTGTAGGCCAGGGCGGGTCCCGCCTCCGATCCCGGTCCACCGGCCGGGGCCGTCCCGACCAGGGCGCGACCCAGGTGGTCCACCGTGTAGAAGGGCGAGTGGCCGCCGATCACGTTGACCACCCCGAAGAAGACCGCCACGATCGCGGCCCCGAGGAGCCCGGCGATGAACCCTTCCCGAAGCACCCGCATTCGATCGACGTGCATGATGACCTCCCGCGCTCGCCCGGGTGGGTGTGTGAGGCGGCGCGCCGCCCGGCGCGCCCCGGCGCCATCCCGGTCCCATCTACCCTGAAAGTTGGCTCGTGATCGGTTCGGTGTCTGTCGGGAGGGGACCGCAGGCGGGTGTGGGAGAAGATCCGTCGGGACCCGCGGGACCGCGGCGGCGTCCTTGTCAGGCCTCTTCGGCTCCCACGATCTCCTCGGGGAGGGGGAACCAGCGCAGGTGCTCGAAGTCGGCCGACACGGGGGCAGCGGGGCCGGAAGCGCCGTGCGGTCCGGCGATGTCGCGGGCGGCCCGGCGCGCGTCCGCCGCCTCGAAGGCTCGTCGGGCCTCCTCCAGGTAGTCGGCCAGGCGCGCCTCTGGCTCGGTGAGCCGCACCCGCTCGTACTCGAGACCGGCCGGCCCCACCCGGACGTCCCGCAGGCTCATGGCCGGCTCCGCCGGCGCGTCCCGGTGGTTCCACAGTCCCGTCATCGGGTCGAACGCATACAGCGGCAGGAGCTTCCAGCCCTCCCGGGCAACCAGGTGCACGGCCTCCAGGATGTACTCGGCCACAGCGTCGGAGATGAAGTAGTTGAAGTTCACCCGCACCCAGCCGGGCTTGATCCCCTCGCAGCCCCTGCCGATCTCGCGCTCGAACTCGTGGCTCGTCTCCACGTCGATCCCCAGGAGCCGGTGGCCGTACGGGCCAGCGCACGAGCAGCCGCCCCGCGCCTGGATCCCGAACAGGTCGTTGAGCAGGGCCACCACGTAGTTGTGGTGCAGGTAGCGTCCTTCTCCATACCGAACCACGAAGGAGACGATGCTGAGCCGCTCGGCCTCCCGGTTGCCGAGGATGTCGATCCGGTCGTTGTCCGACCACGAGGCGATGGCCCGGCGGATGAAGCGCTCCTCGCGCTCGCGGATGCGCTCCTCGCCGACCGCCTTCTTGAGCTTGAACACCACGCCGCAGCGGATGGAGCCGATGATGTCGGGCGTGCCGCCCTCCTCCCGGTGCTCGGGGTCGTCCAGGTACCGCTGCTCGGTCGGGTTCACGTACCACACGGTGCCGCCTCCCGGGACGACGGGGACGCGGTTGGTGAACAGGGCGCGGCGCGCCACCAGCACGCCCGGAGTGCCGGGTCCCCCGATGAGCTTGTGGGGGGACAGGAAGATGGCGTCCTTGTAGTCGAGCTCGGGGCGCTCACCGCGGCCCGGCCGCATCTCGATCTCGACGTAGGGCGCCGACGCGGCGAAGTCCCAGAAGGAGAGCGCTCCGTGCTCGTGCAGGAGGCTGGAAACGGCCGACACGTTGGAGACGATTCCGGTGACGTTGGAGGCGGCCGAGAAGGACCCGATCTTGAGCGGCCGTTCGTCGTAGCTGACCAGCTCCTCCTCCAGGTGCTCGAGGCCGATGCCGCCGTGCAGGTCCTCGTGGATCGTGACCACGTCGGCGATCGATTCCCGCCACGGGAGGTCGTTCGAGTGGTGCTCGTAGGGGCCTACGAACACCACGGGCCGCTCCTGCACCGGGATGTGGTCCGAAAGGCCGCGGTGCTCGTCCAGGTCGTTCGGAATCCTGAGGTTGAGCACGCCGATCAGCTTGTCGATCGCGGCCGTGGAACCCGATCCCGCGAACACGACGGCGTGCTCCTCCCGCTCCCCTCCCACCGATTCGAGCACGACGGCCCGGGCCTCCTCGCGGAAGCGCGTGGTCTGCAAGCCCGTCCCCGAGCTCTCGGTGTGCGTGTTGGCGTACAGGGGCAAGACCGCGTCCCGGATCCAATCCTCGATGAAGGAGAGCGACCGTCCGGAGGCCGTGTAGTCCGCGTACGTCACGCGCCGTGGCCCCCAGGGGCCCACGACGGCCTCGTCCCGCCCGATCACCGACTCGCGGATGTGCTCGACGAGAGCGTCACCCGCCGACGGCGGCAGGCACTCGAGGACCGGATAGGCGGCGCGGTGGCGCGTCACGCCGCTCCCTCCATGCGCATGACCGCCACCATCAGCGCTGCCCTCGCGTGCGGCCCGCCGACCGTCACGGCCGGTCGGCTCCCAGCTCGCGGTCCAGGAAGTGGGTCTCGACCGTTCGCATGAGGACGTAGCTGGCCGCGTTGTAGGCGGCGCCGTGCCGGCCCGGCGGGTAAATGCGAAGGTCCACGTCCTTCCCGTCGTTGGTGAGCGCCGTGAGGAGCTGCATCGTGTTCCGCGGGTGGACGTTGTCGTCCATCATCGAGTGGATGAGGAGGAGGTGGCCCCGCAGGTCGCCGGCGTGGTCCACGGCCGAGCTCTGGCGGTAGCCGTCCTCGTTGTCTCCCAGGAGGCCCATGTAGCGCTCGGTGTAGATCGTGTCGTACAGCTTGAAGTCGGTGACCGGCGAGTTCGCGATCCCGACGGAGAAGGTGCTCGGGTACATCTCCATCGTGTAGACCGTGCTGTAGCCGCCGTAGCTCGTCCCCATGATCGCGATGCGGTGCCCGTCCACGTACGATTGCCGCGCCATGTAGCGGGCGGTCTCCGCGAAGTCGTGGCTCTCCCACTTCCCGAGCTGCCGGTAGACGACCTTCATGAACCGGCTGCCGTAGTTGTTCGTACCCCGGTTGTTGACCCCGACGACGATGTATCCCTGCTGGGCCAGCCACTGCGCCCATGAGTCCGTGTCGAAGCGGTCGTAGACTTCCTGCGATCCCGGCCCGCCGTAGATGGCCAGGATGACGGGGTACTTCCGGGTCGAGTCGAACGCTGGCGGGAGGATCATCGAGGCGTCCAGGCGCACCGAGTCGGAGGTCGTGAACTGGAACAGCCGCGGCGTCGAGTACTCGTGGGTCGCCAGCCACCGGGAGATGTCGGCGTTGTCCTCCATGGTACGGAGCTTCTTCCTCCCCGTGGCCCACAGGTCGACCTGCGTCGGCGTTTGGAGGCTCGACCAGTCGTCGATGTAGTAGCGCGTGTCCGGCGACATGTCGATGTGATGGGTCCCCTCCGTCGACGTGAGGCGGCGCGTGTGCGAGCCGTCGAAGTCCACGGCGTACATCTGCCGCTGCAGCGGTGAGACCTGCGTCGACGTGTAGTAGACGGTGCGGCTCTTGGGGTCGATGCCCTCCACCCGGGTGACCGTCCAGTCGCCCTTCGTCACCTGGTTCACGAGCCTGCCCGAGTAGTCGTACCGGTAGACGTGCTGCCAGCCGCTCTGGTCGGAGATCCAGAAGAACTGGTCCGTGCCCCTGGGGAAGGTGAGCATGTCCTGGATCCCCGCGTAGAAGTCGTACACGTCGATCCATGTGTTCGATGTCCACGTGTGCACCAGGCGCTTCCCGCCCGTGGTCACGTCGAAGAAGAACAGGTTCATGGTCTGCTGCGGGCGATCCAGCGTCACCAGGGCCAGCGTGTCCGGCCGGCTGGTCCAGTAGACCCGCGGAATGTAGTACTCGCCGCCGAGACCGGGGTCGAGCCACACTTTCTTGCCAGAGTGCACGTCGACCACGCCGATCCTCACGGTGGCGTTGGAGTCGCCGGGCTGCGGGATGCGGATGCGCGTCCAGTCGGGATGGCGCCCCTGATAGTCGGTGAGCTGGACGATCGGCTCGGCGCTGTCGTCCAGCTGCCAGTAGGCCAGGTGGCGGCTGTCGGGAGACCAGTTCCACGCCTGGGCCATGCCGAACTCCTCCTCGTACACCCAGTCGAAATGCCCGTTGAACACGTGCTCGCTCGCATCGCGGGTGAGCCGCGTCTCCCTGCCGGCCTTCATGTCGTACGCGTACATGTCCCCGCCGCGCTCGTAGCCGAGCATGGAGCCGTCGGGGGAGAGCTCGGCCGTGCGCGCCCCCCGGGCGGCGAGCGTCATCGAGCCGTCGTCCAGGGAGTAGACGTAGAAGTCGGCCGTGCCCGAGCGCCGGTACAGCGGCTGGAAGTGGGTCTGGAACACCAGGTGGCGAGAGTCCGAGGCCCACTGGAAGGAGCGATAGGTGAACGCCGAGTCCGTGCCCGGGAACGTCCGCCCCTTCGCCGTGAACAGGAGCGTGTCCTGGCCGGTGGCCGGGTCGTAGGCGCGAATCTGCTCGTCGCCGGACTTCCCGGTCGTATACGAGAAGCGCTTGCCGCCGTCGATCCAGTTCACGTCCCGCGGGCCCGAGGAGCCCCGCAGGGTCGAGGCGGCCGACAGGGCCGCGCGCAGGCTCTCGAAGCCCTGCTTGTGCTGCTGCCGCGCCGCCGGCTGCTGGGCCGTGACCGCGGTCGGAAGAGCCAGGAGAGTCGCCAAGAGAAGGCCGGGCAGGCCCCGGAGGTTCGAGCGTGCAGGACGCATGGAGTCATCTCGGATGCGGTAGGACCTGGATGGCCGCACCCGAGCGGGGTCGCCGGAGCTCCGGAGCGGCGCGCTGATTACGGAGGAAAGGTAGGCGAGCGAGGATCGGCGAGACAGGTGGAGTGCCGGGCGCGGACCGTTCGATGTGCCGATCATTGTCGGCTCGGACCCCTCCATGTCAGACTGGAATTGGGAATGTCACGTTCTCACCACTCAGGGTCGTGGGAGACGAATGCCGCCCGTGATACCAGAGTTCGGGGCCGGACGTCCCAATCGACCTCGTCCCGGGATTTGGCCCGTGGGACGGGTCGGGATGCTGGTGGCCGTCTTCCTGGCGCCTCTCCTTTCCGTCGCCGCGCGACCGGCGGGAGCCCAGGAGCTCCGGGGGCGCGTGCTCGAGCAGGGAAGCGAAATGCCGGCCGCGGGCGCCTTTCTGAGCCTCCTGGATAGCGCCGCCGGACGGGCCGACGCCACCCTCTCGGCGAAGGACGGGGCCTTTGCGCTGGCGGGGCCCGGGCCCGGCAGCTACCGGGTCCGGATCGAGCGCATCGGGTACCGGACGTGGACCTCGGACCCGATCGAACTCGCTGCGGGCGCGGCGGTCTCCCGGACCTTCGTCGTGCCCATCCAGCTCGTGAGCCTCGAGAAGCTGAGCGTCCGGGTGGGCGATCAGTGCCAGAGCTCGCGAGGCTCCGGTGAGGGCCTGCTCACCCTGTGGACCGAGGCGAAGAAAGCGCTCCGCGTGACGGCCTGGTCGGAGAAGGGCCGACTCGCGCTCGACGTGCGCCGCTTCGAGCGCGATCTCGACCCGACGACCCGGCAGGTCGTGGCCCAGTCCTCCGTGAGCGCGGTGGTCCGCGCGCACCGGGCGTTCACGACGCTCCCGGCCGACACGCTCTCGACCCGCGGCTATCTCCGCGGCGACACGCTGCTGGCACCCGACGCGGACGTGCTGCTGTCGCCCTCCTTCGCGTCGGACCACTGCTTCGGCGTCGACCGGAGCCGCCGGTCCAGTGGCCTCGTGGGTCTGGCGTTCCGTCCGGTGCCCGGCCGGGCGGTGCCCGATGTTCGCGGCGTGCTGTGGGTGGGCCGCGCCACGGCGGCCCTCCGCACCATGGACTTCACGTACACGGGCCTCGTCTTCCCACGGGGCGCGGACTCGGCCGGTGGACACCTCGACTTCGACCGCCTCTCGAACGGAGCGTGGCTGGTGTCGAACTGGCGGATCCGGGCCCCGGCGACGCGGAAATCGGCCGACCGCGCCGTGGTGACGGGAGCCTGGGGCATGCACCGGGTGCGCCAGGACACGGCCTGGAAGTTCACGGTCTATCATGTCGAGGGCGGTGAGGTAGTGAGCGCCGGGCTCCCGGGCGGGCGCACGGTGCTCCTGGGGCCGGCCGGCTAGGTCTCGGGCGTGGCCTACTCCAGAGCGCCGGGGCATCTCCTCCCGGGCGCCATCGTCCACCTCCGGGGCACCGCCTACGCCGATACGGCGGACGCGTTCGGCGGCTTCCGGCTCGGTCCCGTGCCGCCAGGCGACTACGACGTGGTCGTGCGTGGCGGCCCCGACGGGGCGGAGGTCGCGATCGCCAATGTCCACGTACGGGACCGGGAGGAGGAGCGTCTCGAGCTGGTGGCGCATGCACCCGAGCCGGTGAGGGCCGCCGGGGCCGTCTCGACGCGAAGCGTGGCCACGCTGATGGGCTTCGTGCGCGACTCGGCCTCCGGCCAGGGGCTCGGCTCCGTGCGCCTCACTGTGCTCGGCAAAGCACGCGAGACGGTCACGACCACGAGCGCCACGGGCGGATTCAGGCTCTCGAACCTCCGGGGGGACTCCGCGCGCCTCGAGGTCCAGCTCGCCGGGGACCGGACCGATACAACGATGGTCGCCCTCAAGCCGGGCGGGATGCACTTCGTGGTGCTGGAGGTGACGGGAGGGCCGCGCCAGCTCCCGGGCCTCAAGGTCGCGGTACGGGGCTCGGCCCGGCGGCTCGGGGTCCAGGGCTTCTACCAGCGCATGACCATGGGCTCCGGCTATTACCTGAGCACCGCGAAGATCGCGCAGAGGGGCATACGAAGCGCCCTGTCGTCCTTGCCTCAGGTGCGGGTGCGGCCCTGCTACTCCGGGGGCCGGTTCGGGGTGGGGTGCGAGACCATCTCGATCGGGCAGGGTCCGCGCCGGTGCGCCACGCGGGTCTATGTGAATGGCCTTCCCATGACCGGCGAGACGGCCGCGGACTACGTCCTCAATCTCGACTCTACGGCTGTCGCCGGGATCGAGGCCTACCCGAGCGCCCGGACGGCCCCCATCCAGTACCGGGACCTCCAGTCCGACTGTGGCGTCCTCCTGGTGTGGACGAAGTAGGATGCGAAAGGGGCCGGCCCGACGAATCGGACCGGCCCCTTCGCTCGATCTTCAGGGCCGGCGTCTGGCGCCGGACCCTATCGGACCGTTCGGGCTTAGATCTTGGTGACGTTCTCCGCCGCCGGGCCCTTCTGACCCTGCACGACGTCGAACTCGACCCTCTCACCCTCGGCCAGCGACTTGAAGCCATCGCCCTGAATGGCGGAGAAATGCACGAAGCAATCCTTCTCGCCGCCGTCCAGTGTGATGAACCCGAAGCCCTTCTGGTCGTTGAACCACTTCACGGTCCCGGTGGTACGCATACCGTTCCTCCAAAAAAGAATGGTGCTGTTTGACGATGTCGAGGTCCGGTCGTGCCGTACCAGCGGATCATCGTTCTGTGCGAAGGACTCCGCCCCTCCGCGTGGCGTGATCGACGTCCGGCGCAGCTACGAAAAAAGGACCGGGACGATAGCGTCCAGGTCCTTTCGTACTCTGGTCCGGGTCGTGCCCGGCATGCGCCCGTGGATCGTCGTTCAGGGTCAATGATAGCAGAACTGGCGCGCCTGTCAAGGGGTGCTCTAGCTTCCGTCGCCCGAAGCCCGCGCGATCGACGGCACCGCGCTGGTGAGCAGACCCCGAACCTGGATGAGAGGGTACGGCCCGTGATCCTGGATTTCCACAACCATTATTACCCCCCCGGCTTCCTCGGCGCCCTTCGCTCCGACCCTCCCTCCGCCGACGTGCGCGTGACGGAGGACGCCGCGGGAAACCCGGTCCTCCACTATCCCGGCGACTACAACGTCCTCGTCCCCGGGCACCGCGACCTGGAGGTCCGAGCCCGGTTCCTCCAGGAGAGAGGCGTCGATTGCCAGCTCCTCACCCTGACCACGCCGGGCACCGCCTTCGCCCCTCCCGAGCGGGCCGTGGCCCTGGCGCGCCTGGTGAACGACGAGCTGGCCGCGGCCGTTCAGGACGGCGGGGGACGCTTCAGGGCGCTCGGACACCTGCCGATGCGGGATCCGGCCGCAGCGGCGGCCGAGCTCGAGCGCTGCGCCGTAGACCTCGGCCTGCCCGGTGCCATGGTGTTCAGCAACGTGCGTGGGGCGCCCCTCGCCGACGACCGTTTCCTGCCGGTGTGGGAGACCGCCGACCGGCTGGGTGCGGTGATCTACATTCACCCCACCTATCCGCTCGGCGTCGAGGCCATGAGGACGCATATGCTGATGCCGCTGGTGGGCTTCGTCGCGGACACGAGCCTGGCCGCGGCACACCTCGTATTCGCGGGCATCCCCGATCGCTTCCCCGGGGTACGCTGGGTCCTCGGTCATCTGGGCGGAACCATTCCCTATATCGCGGAGAGGCTGGACCGCGGCTTCGAGGCCTTCCGGTCGTGCCGGGAGCGACTCCGCCGGCTCCCGAGCGAGGTGCTTCGCGAGTTCTACTACGACACCGTGAACTTCGACCCGGCCGCGCTGCGGCTGGCGATCGAGTTCGCGGGCACCGACCACCTCGTGGCCGGCAGCGACTATCCGCACATGATCGGCAGCATGGATGCCATGCTCTCCTCCGTCCGCGGCCTCGGACTGGCCGCCGGGGAGGAGGCGGCCGTGCTCGGAGAGAACGCGGTCCGCCTTCTGGGCTTCGAAGGCGACTGAAACGGCGAGTGGGCGGGTCCGGGCGACCGGCCCGGACCCGCCCACGACGCGCAACTCCTCCCCCCCTCTACTTGTACAAGTAGAGCATCCGGGGCGTGGCCCGAACGCCCACCGTCATCGGTACTTCCAGCCCGAGATGTCGGCGCCCCGCGGGGCATGCTTCGTGATGTAGGCGGCCATCTCCCGCAGGATGTTGGCGGTCGTCGTGTGCTGCCAACCGTGCGGCTTCTCGGGCCGGCCGTAGTGAAAGGTGGCGTGGGCCGCGGGGCTGGTGGCCGAATCCAGGAACGCCTGCAGGTCGTACACGGCCACGTTGAGGAAGTAGGTGTCCATGTCGCCCACGTCGACGTGGATCTTGTCGACCAGGTCGGGGCCGATCGAGTCCCAGTGGGCCGCCAGGTAGGCCCTCAGGTCGAACCCGTGCTCCTTCATGTACTCGGGCACGGAGTGGTCGATGTGCCCGTTGAGCTTGTTCCACACCGGTTCCGGATAGCCGTCCTTACCGACCGGCCCGTAGGCCGCCTCCCAGGCGGCGATCTGCTGGCCCGAGCGGTCGTGGGTTCCGAGCACCGCCTCCATGCGGCTCATGCCCCGGTAGGTTTGGAGCGGCTGCCCCTCCGTGGAGCGCATCATCGGGTGCTCAGGGGACTCCCAGCCCGAGGAGCGGCTCACCGCCTGGCCGTTCACGAACGCGTTCGAGTCCTGGTAGACGTTGACCAGCTGGTAGTGCCGGAAGTCGACCGGGTCGGGATACAGGGTCCACGTGCCGTCGAAGAACCTCGGGTGGAAGACTTGCAGGGCGAGCGACTCCCACCCGCCGGTCGAGCCGCCGGTGAGCACCCGCGCCCAGGGCTGGGGGATCATCCGGAAGTGGCTCTCCAGGTACGGGACCAGCTCCTCGAGAAGCGCGTCCCCGTAGGGACCGTTGTTGGCCGAGTTCACGGCGTACGAGTCGTCGTAGTACGGCGTCGGGTGCTGGAAGGTGACCACGATCATGCGCGGGAAGTCGGGCTTCATCCAGCTCTCGTAGAACTGGTGCCCGGTCTCCCGGTTGACGTCGGCCAGCCGCGCCTGCATGCGGGGCGGCACCGCCTGGCTGTCCGGGCTGAACCCGAACGGCGGACGCAGGTTGAAGTGTCCCTGGTCGTAGACGACCGGGTAGCGGACGTTCGGGTGCTCGTCGTAGCCCTTCGGGAGGAGGACCGTGGCGCCCACGTACATCGGGTGGCCCCAGAACTTGGTGAGCCGCTCGCTCTGGATCTTGATGTGCTTCACGTACTTCGTGTCGGCGGGCATCTGGATGGGAGGATTCTTGTGGTCCACGCTCAGGGCCACGTGGAAGCCGCGGGCCGGATCCAGGTGCACCTTGAGGATGTCGCTGTACAGGTTGCCCGCGGAGCGCTCGAAGTGCTGGCCCTCCCAGTGGTCCATGTGTGCCCAGATCGTGTAGCCGTCCGAGCGGTGGAACTGCGTGTAGACGTTGAACATCGCCTGCACGTAGTAGTCGCCGGCGGGCAGGTCGGCGAGGCTGTGCACGGGGAAGCCGAGCGCCGAGGCGTCGACGGTCGCCTCCTTCGCGGCCGCCAACGAGTCCACGTCGACCGCGAACATGGGCGACGAGCCGAAGAACCGGTCCACCTGGAAGCGAGGCTGCGGACTCGAGTCGCGCGAGATCATCACGAAGGCGCGGCCGGTGATCGGCCCGTCGTGGGCCGAGTCGGGGAAGGAGAGCGTGAAGGACGTGGCGTTTCCCCCGGGAGCCGCGCAGGCCCACGGCGTGACGGCCAGGGCGACGAGCGCGACGAGGGCGAGGGGACGGGGGGTACGACGCGGGCGGTTCACGGCTTCCTCCTGTCATGGGCGTGCGATCGGCCCTGACAGTGAGGGAAGCGGAGGCGGCCCGCCAGACCCACGCCTCGCGCGGTCGTACCGCGAGCCCGGACCGGCGAGCCTACTGCGTCGGCGCTACCTGGTACTGTTCGAGCTTTCCGTTCGGCATCTCGTAGGTCCACACCCGGAGCGTGCGCCCGGGGAAGACGACCCTGTACACGCGCTCCAGCATCCCGCCCCGATCGCGCTCGGCCACCGGCTCGAACGAGCGCGGCTCGCCCAGCGGTCCGAGGCTCGACTGGAAGTCCTGGAGCGCCTGATCGCCGAAGTACGCGTCGGCGTCGGCGGTGAGCTGGGAGCGGTCGATCCTGCCCTGCTGCAGGTCCCGGAACAGGCGCCGCGCTCGCTCGAGGCGGCTGTGCGTCGCCGAGTCCTGCCGGGCGAACAGGAGCCCCGCGATCCCGTTCGCAATGAGGCCGGCCGCGCTGGCGGCGTCCTGGTTGGTGAGCACGACGACGGCGGCGCTGTCGTCGGGGAACACCAGGTTGGAGGCCGTGAAGCCCGACACCTCGCCGGTATGGGAGATCACGCGGTGACCGTTCCGCATGCCGACGTCCACGCCGAGTCCGTAGCCCGTCCCCACTCCGCTCTTCAGCCGCACCTCCGTCTCGAGGTCGCGGTACGAGGCCGGCTTCAGCAGGCTGCGCCGGATGAGCGATTCGTCCCACTTCGCCAGGTCCCGGGGCGTCATGGCCAGCTCACCCATCGCGTAGATCCAGCCCTTCCCCGTGCCCGGGGCCGGGCGGAGGGGCCCGAGGCCGTACCGCATGTACCCGGTCGGGTCCGACTCCGTCAGGTGGCCCGCGTCCACGTTCACCACGCTGGAGAGGTCGAGCGGCCGCAGGATCCGGCGGCGCAGGAACTCGAAGAAGGGCATCCCCGAGACGTTCTGCACGATGAGGCCGGCGATCACGTAGTTCGTGTTGCTGTACTGCCACCGCGTCCCCGGGGCGAAGTCCAGCGCCTTGCTCGCCCAGCGGTCCAGGATGGCCCGCGGAGTCACGGGCTCCAGCATGGCCGGCGGCACGTAGTCCTGCGGCCAGTAGTCCTGGTAGCCGGAGGTATGGGAGAGGAGCTCGCGGAGGGTGACGCTGTCCGCGTGCGCCAGGTCCGGCAGGAAGCGGGACACCCGGTCGTCCAGCGACAGCTTCCCCTCCTGCTGCAGGAGGAGGATGCAGGAGGCCGCGAACTGCTTGCTGATCGACCCTATGGCATAGCGCATGTCGGCCGTGGCGGGGCTGCGCGGCTCGAGGCGGGCGGCCCCGTACGCGTGGGCGTACGCCAGCCGCCCGTGCTGGACGACGGCGATCGAGGCGCTCGGAACGCCCGTCGTCTCGAGGACCCGGGCCGCGATCGTGTCGACGCGGGCCGCCAGCGTCGGATCCGCGCCCGACCGCGCCTGGGCCAACGCGGGCGCCGGACCGGCGAGGGGTAGGAGCCAGAGGAGCGCCAGGACGGAGGCGAAGGGCGGTCGGCGCCCGGTCGATCGGCCGGGCGTGCCGGAGGTGACGTGCGAGCGAAGGGCGGGTCGTGGGACGGCTGAGCTCATCGGGGCGCTCCGTACGGCTTCGGTTCGAGGGTCACGGGCGAGCCTCCGCCATCGGAGGTCGCGCGGCGGTCAACCTCGCGTGCCCCGCCGGGCGCGGGCAAGGAGAGGGCGGACCCTGTTGCAGCCGGATGGAGGCCCGTCCTATCG
>Ga0102950_1000067_pt1 | contig 24449 bp, 22 predicted proteins | sample SalPon2A_B_D2_MG_FD_78505 | JGI IMG/M metagenome (GOLD analysis project Ga0102950, IMG submission 78505) | Soil microbial communities from South San Francisco under conditions of wetland restoration - Salt Pond MetaG R2A_B_D2_MG | ecosystem: Environmental > Terrestrial > Soil > Wetlands | place...
AAAGTTCCGCCCTTCTTAACTATGTACGTGTCTATTGTCCTCGGGTTATCATAATTGTGAACACTTAATTCTTTCAGAACTTTTTCATTAATTTTTACTTTATACTCTTTCCTAAGCTGCTGCAGCTTTCGAAAAGTTTTTTCAATTAAAATTTGTTTTTTGTTGCCGTATTTTCTTACAACAGCAGGAGATTCAATATTCAGCCCGATGGTGTTTGCTAAATTATCTCTTACTACGGCATAAACAATTTTATCCTGCCACCAGCTAACCTGCTGTTTTACAATTTCATCGTTCTGAAAACCTCTGGCATATGCCCTCTGAATTAATAAATGATCTCTAACCATTTGCCATATTAATTTTTCAAGTGAAGCTGAAAAAGAGTTAAAATCTTTTTCATCAAATTTTAAATATTCATCTCTCATCTTATACCAATTTAGAAAATCATCCAAAGTTAAACTTTCATCATTAAGAGCCACCAGCTTCATTTTGGGAAATTTGCTTTCGGATAATGAATCAAAATGTTTTAATTCTTTATCCATCCGCTCATTCAGTTTCCATGATTTGAATTTTTCTTTAGGTAAAAGAAAATTTCCCATATAAGAACGAAGAATATCAAAAGCTCTTGCCTGAATTACAGGGTTATGTTCAAGCATTATTTTTCTAATATAAACATCTGATAGGCTGTCTGATTCATTTAATTTTAAAGCTTTAACTGCATCATATTCTTCTTTATCAAAATCTGATTGGGTAACAATCGGATCATTCCATATATCAATCAATTTTACGATATACCAGCCGTCAGATCCGTGAACCGGTTTAGATATTTCACCAACTTTTAATGTATCAACTGTGTTAAACATTGCTAAATTCTGCATCCGCAGTTTAAATCTATTTATCTTCATCGATCTTTGATCTGCATAAACAGAATCTTTGAGCTGCATCTTAAATAATGAATCAAATGAAAAGCCGTCATTAAATTTGGTTAGATAAAAGTTGAGGCTGTCGTTAGAAGGTGCATACAGCCATTTAACCTGATAAGTAAATTTTTTCTCATCTAATGCTTTACCTATTTTCGATTTGGAAATTTTAATTTTATCAAAAATATCAGTATTAAATAATTGATTAGTTGATAAATCACCTTTGATTGCCGCAAGCAAATCTTTTACTCTTGTCGAGTCGGCATATCCTTTTTTATAACCATATAACGCAAGAAGTTTTTCATCAATCATATATTTTAAATAGCGCTTTTTAGAATCCTGTTCTCTCTTTGTAAAAGCCGGTCCAAACTCATAACTGGCAAGAAATTCCCGAACTGTAATTTTTTTATTGCCAACTTGAGCTAATATTGTATTACCGATATCAGACTTAAAAGCTCTTTCAAAGTCAATTGATGATGTCGTATCATTTTTTGTTGATGCAAAAATGGAAACACTGGCAAATAAGCTTATTAAAATATACTTTGAAAATATTTTACAAATATTTATTACATTAATTTTCATTCAATTATTAAAAGTTAACTCCAACAGAAAAAACATTAATACCATTCAATCTTCCGAAATCTCTATAGGCATAATCAAATTTCACAACATCCGTGCTAAATAACATTTTGGAATTAATACCAATTCCAAATGACAGACCTCCTTCGCCATCTCTTAAAAATAATGATTGATATCCTCCTCGTATGAAGATAAATTCTTTATAAGAAAATTCAGTACCTACATTAAGACTTTCATAATTATCATTTGGATGTAAAGCATCAACTGCAACAGTCCATCTATAATCATCAGTTTTAATTGCATTCGTCGAGATTCCGATTCTAAATAATAAAGGTAAACTCCAGGAGTCTAAATCTATGCTGTATGGAATTTGATCATTGGTACCTAATTGGGAAGGATCCACGCTGCTGAAAGTTCTAGTGTCAATACCTTGTAACTTCATGGAGGTTCCGAAATTAGAAATCGAAGCTCCGATTATCATCCCCCCGAATAAATCAGTTTTAAATATTGTTCCCATATCGACTGCAAATGCGCTGCTAGACATATGCCAGATAGTTTCTTGAATATACTTAGCAGTAAAACCTACTGAGAAACGGTCACTTAAAGTTCTTGCATATGAAACACCAACTGCAAGATCACCAGCACTAAAATATTCGCCTGTACCTTCAGGCTGGTCTACTGTTCTTACTTTCATATCCGGCATGGAAAGAGATGTGTAACTAAATCCTATTGTACCGAATTCGCCTAAAGGTAAAGCAAGTGCGGCATAATCTAAATTGGTTTGAGCAAGCCATTCGGTATGAACAACATCAACTTCATTTTGTGTAAGGTTAGCAATTCCAGCCGGATTCCAGTAAATGGAAGTAGCGTCAGTTGCTCTACTTACGTATGCGCCGCCCATGCCAGTTGCAGAAGCACCTACACTAATTTCCAGGAAAGTTGCTGCGGTCGTTCCAACTTTGGAAACATTTACTCCTGTGTTTTGTGCAAATGCTTGTGATAATAATGATGTAATAACTAAAATTAAATTAAGTAAAATTTTACTCTTCATAATTGCCTCTTAAACACTTTTCCTCGCAACTTTTATTTAATGATCGCGAATCTTCCAATTTTTTTACCAAGTGAACCAGCGTCTACTTCATAAATGTAAACGCCAAAAGCTATATCCATTCCATCCTTAGAAACAAGGTTCCAAGGTTCCTGACCATTAGAAAGTGAACTATTGTGATGGATTGTTTGAACTAAATTTCCGCTTAATGTATAAATACGTATTGTACAATTTGCAGGTAAATGCATAAAGTATATTCTTCTAATACCACGGCCAATCTGCTGAGAAGTAGGTTCCCAGGAAGCAGCTGCAGGATATGGATTAGGTACAACTGCAACATTATTTAAGTCCTGCTCGAATTTTGATTTATCGAAATATGCCGATTTAGTTGTATATTGAAAATACTCACCATTCCTGAAGGGTTTTTTTGTTGCTATCTTATATATATCACCAGGCTTTGGTGCTATTTGCTGATTTGCAGCTATGTTGGTATCTGGCCATAGCGTCATCGACCAGCCAACATGCCTATTTGCAAAACTTGTCACTCTACCACCTAGGGAATCTCCGGCAATAATAAATATTGCATCCCATTTATCAAATAATCCATTATTGGTTGAATCCCTAAATATGAATTGCATATGAGGAATATTATCTGTTACATCTTTAATAATTATATTAGATACTATAGGTTTTGAAAATGCATCTGCCGGAAAGGAAGTATCTCCCTGACCTGGTTGTGTAAATTGGACTTCAAAATCCGCAGGGAAGTTTACTCTCTGACCTTTATAAGAACCAGCGTACCTGGAATCAAAACCAATTCGAACTTGATAATTGCTGCTTCCCTTTTCCCAGCCGGTATTTCCGGTATCAATTGTAACAACTGTATCATTGGTTAAATCAATACTAAATCCGTCAAAAACAGGTGTTTGTATATGATAATTATTTAATTGAGTATTCTTGATAAGCGTATCGTTAGTTGAGTAATTTATTAATGAATAAAAAGGATTTGGTGAATTATGAAACGGTGTATTCTCCTTAAATACTATCCTGTATGTTTCATAATTCTTCACTGAATCCGGATCTAAAACATTTATTGTGGCTTTGCCGGTTCCCGGACCGCTGGCATCGAAAGAACTAATTTGAGGAGGAACATAACCAGCACTTGGAGCAGTCGGTGTTACAGCCGCAGTATTTACGTCTGTGGTTACTTTACCATTTACATCAACTTTAATAATAGCAGTATTTTCAGATGGCGGAATTCCCTGCTGCTGTCCCTCAATATTTGTTGTCATAAATCCTTGGTCATATGCGCAGACAGCATAATAATAAGTTTGTCCGTTAACTACATTGGTATCTATAAATGAATGCTGAAGTCCGGAATCGTCTCCAAGATAAAACATAGCACCATTTACAGAAATCGGGAACAATCCGGTAATACCGTCTTTTAGATCATATTGTGCAATAGGCTGCCTAAAGGTTGGCGCACCGTATGCATCGGTTATAATTTTATCTTCAAGAAAGTTTGGTTCTGTGGATCTATATATTCTGTAACCTTCAAAGTTAATTCTCTGATAAAATTTATCATAAGTATGTTCTGCCCCGTTATCCCAATACAAAGTTACCTTATGATTTCCAGCCACTGCTTTAATAATTGGTTTATTCGGCGGCTTAGCAAAGTTGTAGGATGCATTATAAATTGCCTGTACAGTGCTTTTCTTCCTGAACAAATCGCTTGCATTAAGTCCGAATATTAAGGACATTGAATAACGCTGTGTTGAGCCGGTCTCTTCAGGCTGACCTTGCTGCATTGAGTATGTATCTCTTCCTTCCATATGGAATAAATAACTTGAAAAGAAATTAGCAAGATTAACTCCAACAAGTGATTGTTCGTGAGGTGCAGGCAATGCTGATAGAGCGCCCCAATTTCTTTCATCATTATTAAGATCGTATGTATGCACAGCAAAAATTAAAAATCCAGTTAAACCTAATTGATCAGATTCATCTTTATCCAATTCACCAAAATCGGGTTCTCCTTGATCAGGTTTTAAATTACCTTCTGTGCCGTCCGCATCAGGTCCAGGATAATTAGGACTAGTCGGTCCAAGTCCATCGCTGCCCACATCGTCATATTGAGGATCCCAGTTTCCGTTTTCATCACCCGGCCACCAAAGTTTATTTTTTATTGCCGGTACATCATTTAATGAAGGGTAACTAAAAAAGCTTAAGAATGCTGCTGTATCATGTGTGGCAACAAATGCAGCCCTAACCCCGCCAGGGGCTACTGGCGGCACTCCATAAAGTTTTTGCAACTTTGCAGCGTAAGGAGAAGATGCTTCATATATTGGGCCTTTTAATTGCGGGTACCGCGCCCAGGTTTCTGCGGAATTATCTCGACTTTCATCAATCATACCATCATGGTCATTATCAATACCATCATAAGAAATACCAGGACTTTCTAAGAATGCATATCCTGCATAACCAACAGGGCTCCAATGGCCCGGGCTTCCATATCCGACTGTAGACCATGCATAAGAAAGATTTAACAATAAATTATAATCACCTGCATTATTGGAAGAGTTATCATGTCCTCCTATTCCCCAATCTACATATTGAGCAAATAAAGTTTTAGGATAATCAGTTGTTCCCATATCTGTAATTTCGTAGTACCAGAAGATATTATCTTCGGCAAGAACCTGAGACCATTGGAAACCTCTTCCATGAACCTGCATTCCTAATCCGCCTCGAGTAGTATCCTGGGCATCGGGATAAAAACCGTACTTATTTATGTAATCCCGATCCATGTTGTCATCAAACACAAAATAAGTCTCTAAGTCAGCATTTAGAACTCCTTTGCCAAAAAAGCCGTCCCACTGTCCGTTCCAATCGCTCGGTCTATCCGGCCAGGTTGAAGGCCAGGTTGAAGGATCATCACTTCTTGCGACACTGGATTGATTTGGATTAGCATACCCTGGTAAAGCCCACCAGCCGTATGTTATACCCGTAGCAGGATTATATCTTGTATTTTCATAATAATTAGTTTCTAAAGGATGGAATGTATTATTCCCTTTTGTTACTTCAGCCTGAACAATTATTGCAACACCATCAACATAAGTATGATTAGTCCCTTTTGGCCAAACTCCGCTTAATGTAGCTTGATGTTCCCAATCGGCAATTTCACCCATGTTATAAAAAACTGTTTGTACTAAATTCCCATCCATTATGCCCATTTTGTTGTTCTGATAGTTGCCTTTATTTTTATCTACTATTTGTTGGGCAAAAATATTAATAGTAGTAAATGAAAAAATTACTACAATAGTAAAAAAATATTTTGATAACCAATTATTTTTCACGATAACTTACCTTCATAAATTCTTTTATTAAAAATCTACAGAAGCTCCGACTAAAATTTGTCTAGGCGCTGAATAGAAGTCAGGTCTTAAAAAATATTCCTGAATAGTATTTATACCATGAGGAGGAGCCTGCGGCTGGGTTTCGGCCAAAGTATAACCAGCCCTCCCAGTATCATCATATACAGTAAGCTCATTAGCAGTATCAAATAAATTATAAATTTTTGCAAATACTGAAAGATTTGTACCCAAAAATTTAAAATATTTTGTAATGTATAAATCAACATTAAAAAATGTAGGTTTATTAGCACTGTTTTCTAATCCCGTCCTTTGATTTTGAAAAGCCGGAGTATATGGGAGACCTGTTCCAAGCTGCCCAACCGCACTTATAATAAAGTCATCAGGAATACCGCCGGTAATAGTAAAATTTAATGAATGTCTTCTATCCCAATCCAAAGGTACTAATTGTTTGTTCGGCTGAATAGGCGGAGAAGCCTGTGATAAATTAAATGCTTCTTCAGGATTTGAGGCATCACCCTTGGCAACTTGATAAGTATAATCTAAGGTCGCTCCAAGACCTCCCATAAATCTTTTTTCAAAAGAAATAGTAAGTCCGGTTACTGCGCCATAATCTGTGTTAATATATTGTGCAAAGGTTTTAAAATTATTTTTTACGTGAAGCTCAACACCTAAAAGGTTTCTTATATCTTTATAGTATGCAGTAACATCAACAGCTATTTCCGGGGTAAGTTCCTGCTGCAATCCTAATTCATACATAATTGTTTCTTGAGGTTTTAAATCAGCATTCCCAATTGTATTGCCGACATAGTCGGGATAATTTCCTGTTAATGGAATTCTAAAATTAGGATTGTTATAAAGATACTGGAATGGCGGAACTTCAAAAAAATGTCCGTACGAAATATGCACGGCTCCTTTTGCGCTTATCGGATAAGAGATTCCAAGTCTCGGACTTATCTGCCATTTTGGCGAGGCTTTGTAAAAATATCCGGCAGGGTATGGCGGGGTTAACGAATCTAATTCTGCAATATTATTTGGACTATTTAATACTTCACCATCCGGTTGAAAATAATCAAACCTTACACCTGCATTTACAATTAAATAACTCAACTCAATTTTATCCTGCAGATAAGCAGCTAATTGATATGGATGGTTTTTATAAATATTATAATCAAAGTCTCCCGGATTTGGCATTGTCGGTTTATAATTTGGTGGATTGACTAAAACTTGAAAATCTTCATAATAAAGGGTATTTAAATCGGCCTCAACTCCGGCTTTTAACTCATGTATATCTGTTATTTGATCTGTTAAATCAGCTTTAAAAGTATATGTATAAGTATTATGCTTAAAATGCCAATTCTGCGTACCACCTGTATACAACGCATTTCCGCCTACCTGTGAAAATCTATCTTGTGAAACATAACGAGGATCTAATGGATTTGCATAAACATATTCTTTAGCATCACTGATAAATGTAGAAGCTAATAAATCTAAGAAAGCAGATTGACTGAAAACGTGTGTATAACTAATACTGCCTAAAAGACTATAATCATGATTTGTATAATTTCCATCCGGATCATAAATAAACATATGATCATAATTTTCATAATCATGTTTTTGATAAAGCCCTTCCAATACTATTCCCTTTCCTTGTCCGACTTTAAATACGAGCTTTTGCTGCAATGTCAATTGTCTGGAATAATTCATCGGAACATCTTTACCGTCACCTGTAGCATTAATAACCCAATTCGCCTTCTTATCAGAAGAAAAGTTTGAAGAATCCTGCGGAGTAAATATTCTTTTACCATACAAATAACCATCATCACTCAAATAACGTGCTGAGGAGAAAAATTTTACAAATTCATTTGTACCGGGAATTGGTCCACCTAAACTGCCTTGAACATTATGTGTTCTTAAAGGATTAAATCCACCCATATATTGGAAAAGGTTTGTTCGTGTAGTTGCATAATCTCCTGTATAAGCAGAAAAGCTTCCTGAATAATGGTTTTCCGGAATTTTGGTTATTTGATTAACCACACCTGACATGGCCTGCCCGTATTCGGCATTAAATGTACCTGTAATTACCTGAAGTTCCTGAATACTATTTGTAGCAGCCTCCATAGTAGCCTGGCCGGAGTAAACATCACTAACTGAAACTCCATCTATCAGATATTTTACTTCTCCTAACCTTCCGCCTCTAAAATGCCCGTCAACAACACCGGCTTGTAAATTAACAACGGACTGAACATCTTCTACCGGCAGCATAGAAATGCTGCTTCCGCTAATGCTTGATTGTGTTGAAGTTAAATCTTTTTGAACTAACGGCTTTGATGCAGTTACTACTACACTTTTAATTTCAACAGCTTGTTCACTCATCTCAAAATCGAGTCTTGTAGTCTGGTCAGCAGAAACTCTAACATCTTTTACAAGTACAGGGGCATATCCAATTTCGGAAGCTTTAACCTGGTAAACGCCAGGAGATAAATTAATAATAAAATAATTCCCATTTACATCAGTAGCAGCGCCTTGAGATGAACCTACAATTATTATATTTGCACCGATTAGCGGTTCTTTAGTTTTTGCATCAATTACTTTCCCTGCAATTTTCCCAGTTGTCCCCGCAAAAAGTTTTATCGGCAAGACTGAAAAAATTAAAAGACAAAGGAGTAAATATTTAAATTTATTGTATAAAATGTTCATACATATTAACCTTGCTTAATGGAATTTAGTTACAGCAAGAGTTTCGTTCTATTTTTAAAACGGAACTTTTAAGATAATTTATATATACAGGGGCGTTATTTTTCAAACGCCCCTGTATTGGGAATAACTCACTTTAGAAGAATCATCTTTTTTGTTGCGATATTATTGCCTGCGACGACTCTATAAATGTAAGCGCCGCTTGCTACTTTTTCGCCAAAATTATTATCACCGTTCCAAACAACTTCATGAGTACCTGAATTCTGGAAGTTATTTACTAATGTAGTTACTTCTCTGCCAAGCATATCATAAATAACTATTTTTACTTTAGATGCATTTGGTAAAAAGTAAGAAATCATAGTACTTGGGTTAAATGGATTAGGATAATTTTGATAAACCAAAAAGCTCGCCGGAACTAAGTGGTTCATGTTAACAGATGTTACACTGGAAATTTTTTGAATTGTTAAGTCATCAAAAAATACTTTTCCGGCAAATGTGGAATAAACATGCAAACGAACTTCAATTGCTTTTGCCAAGCTCGTATCAGGAACCTGGATGTCTAGATCAAATTTAGTCCAATCAAATGATGTTGCAGTTGGAAAAGTGAATTGATAATCATTTTGAGAATTTGGAAGAGGGTTGTAACCGGCATTATTGTTATTAGTTGAGAAAAATCCCGGAGTTAAGCCGACTGCCCATGTAGAAGGATATTTTGCAGCAGAATCAGGATATAATCCGCTTGCTTTAATCCATACACTAATCCTAATTGAATCACCAGGAAGGATGTTGCTCAAATGAGCAATATCTTGTTGGACGTTAGTTGATACTTTGCCCATAGTAAAATCACTGCCATCCAGTAAATATCTCATTGAACCGACAAATCCGTCATGTACTTGACGAGTGATAGGCATGTTAAATTCGAGAGAGTATAAGCCAGAATGAGAAGTTGAATCGGTTACAACGGTATTTTCAAATCCGTTACTTAGGACACCATCATTACCGCCGATTGGAGGAAACCAATAATACCAACCGGTTGGAACACCTACTGAAGTATTCCAATCCTGACCTGCCCACTGGCCACCTCTTCCAGTAAATATAAAATTATCCGCCCAAACGGTTCCGGTTGCGTTTTTTCCGCCTACAAAACTGATAATTAACTTCCACGCTGCTTTAGGCAGTGATACTTGTCCAACTCCGGTTGTATCTGCTACCCAGCCGGTACTTGTACCTACACTTTGATCAATTGGTAATTTTACAGCGCCGATAAGTGCACCTGCACTATCGTAAAACGAATAATTCAGATACCATTTTTCATCATCCGTAGTTGGATTAGTATTAACATTTTCAGTTTTAATCCATGCGCCGAAAAGGATATCAACGTTTGCCGGAATAGTTGGAGACCATATGTCGCACATGTTTTGAGAAATCCATGAGGCTGAATCTCCCACAGTTGTTTTTTCAATTTTTAATGAATGTCCCATCGACAAGAATTGATCTGTAGCCCAGGATAATGTAGAGGGTTGTTCTCCCATAGTCCAGAAAGAAGGCAGAGTCTGTTCAAAACTACCGACATCCGACAAAGCCGGAACTTCAATTTTTGTAACAGTTAAATCATCAAAATATACAATGCCTGTAAATGTGGAATAAACATGTAAGCGAACTTCCAGTGCTTTTGCCAAGCTTGTATCCGGAACTTGAACATCCAGATAATACTGAGTCCAGTCAAATGATGTTGCATGTGGGAAAACCCACTGATAATCGCTCTGCTGACCGACTGGGTTGTAGCCAGCATTATTATCAACTGTGGAGAAAAATCCCGGAGTTAAACCTACTGCCCAGGTGGAAGGATATTTTGCAGCAGAATCCGGTTGCAAACTATCACCTTTAATCCATACTGCAATCCTAAGAACATCACCTGGTTTAATAGTCGGATCAATCTTGCTAAAAGGCATACGTATAGTACTAACAAATCCATCGTGTACTTGACGTCCAGCAGGCATATCAAATTTTAACGAATGTGTTCCGCTATGAGCAGCTTCCGTTGTGACAACTGTATTTTCGAACCCATCATTTATCAGCCCGTCGTTTCCGCCATTTGGAGGAAGCCAATAATACATTCCTGTTGGAACACCAAGCTGTGTATTCCAATCCTGACCTGCCCATTGTCCACCTCTCCCGGTAAATATAAAATTATCAGCCCATACGGTACCGGTTGCATTTTTTCCGCCTACAAAACTGATAATTAATTTCCAGGCTGCCTTAGGTAATGATATCTGACCAACAGCAGTAGTATCTGCCATCCAGCCAGAGCTTGTAGCTGTGCTTTGATCAATCGGTAATTGAACGTTACCTATTAGTGCGCCTGCACTATCGTAAAACGCATAATTTAAATACCATTTTTCATCATTTGATGTCGGATTAGTATTTACATTTTCAGTTTTAATCCATGCGCCAAAAAGAATATCAACGTTTGCCGGAATATTTGGGGACCAAATATCGCACATGTTGTCCGATACCCAGGCGGCAGAATCAGTTGTTGCTGTTGATTTATCAATTTTTAACGAATGTCCCATAGAGATGAACTGATCAGTTGCCCATGTAAGAGTACTGCCTGTTGGTTCATTTCCTATAGTCCAATAAGCAGGTAAATTACTTTCGAAGGTCCCGATCTGATCAAATTGGTTCTGGGCTTCAATTGGGATAATATAAAAACCCAATAAGAAGACCGTAAACAGGAAAAATAATGATAGTCTCATTTTTTTCATCGCTAGCTCCTTTTTAGTTTGGTGTTATCTGATATTTTATTACAGTTGAGTTTCTAGGCTGTGACAATATTTTTTCAAGATCACTCAGATTCGTAATCACCGGATTCAATTTTTCCACATGGACTTTTTTATTTATAAGAAGATTAACTGCTCTTGAAAATGTAAACGGATTTAAAAGTGAACTTTTTATTGTTAATTCTTTAAGAAATATTTCTTGAAGATTAAGATTGATTGATTCCGATTTTGCCGCTAATCCGAAAATAATTACCCTCCCGCCTTTTTTAGAAAGTTCGATTGCCAAATTTGCTGCAGAACTATTACCAGCACATTCGATTATGACATCCGGTCCACCTGATGTAAGACCCGCAACCTGGTTTAATAAATCTTTTGAATTAGGATCTAATGCATAATCAGCACCTAATTGCAATGAAATTGAACGCTTTTCCGAAACTGGTTCAATTAATATTATTTTACCGGCACCAGAAATCTTAGCAAGCTGCAGCATTAAAAGACCGATAGTACCGCCGCCCAAAATTACTAAGTCTTCTCCATGACGAATTGAAGCTTGATCCATTCCCCTTATACAGCATGATAAGGGTTCAGAAAATGCAACGGAATTAAAGGAAATGTCTTTAGGTAAAAGGTACGCCTGAGATACAGGAACAATTGAATATTCTGCGAACCCTCCATCAATGCCTACACCAAGAGCTTTTAAATTCTCACAGAAATTAATTTTTCCCGATTTACAGTATTGACATTCTCCACAATATATATTCGGATCGATTGCAACATGGTCCCCAATTTTAAAGTCTTTAATTCCTGATCCGACGTCAACTATAGTTCCTACAAATTCATGCCCAAGTATAACGGGTGGTTTTGAATATGATTCTCCTTTGTAAATATGGAAGTCAGTTCCACAAAGCCCGCAAGCTTCTACTTTTATTAAAAGCTTTTTTGGTTTTAAACTCGGCATCGAATAATCTACAATCTCTAATTGATTTGGACCGTTAAAAAGTGCTGCCTTCATAAATTTTATAGAAAATAATTATTAAATTCTTTGTGTTGAACTTCTTATAATTAATTCAACAGGAACTGTAACTTTTTTATTAATTTTATTGTCGCCCCGCAGTAAGGCAGACATAAGTTTCATTGCTTCAACTCCCATTTCCATTTTGGGAATTCTAATGGTGCTCAAACTAAATCCTGTAGAATTTGTAGGTATAACATCATCAAAGCCTATAACGGAAATATCTTCAGGTATTCTTTTTCCTGTTTCTTTTAGATATTGGATAACTCCCATAGCCATTGCATCGTTGCATGCAAATACAGAAGTAATATTTTTATTTTTTGTAAATAATCTTTTAGCAGCACTAAAGCCGTTTGATGCTGCAGGATAATCCTCTTCCGTGTCAATAAAATCTTTGTTCACAACTATATTTGCTTGTTCTAAAGCAGAATAAAATCCTTTAAATCTATCATTTATACTTGGATGCTGAATATCTCCGCCTACAAATGCAATATTTTTATGGCCCAGATCTATTAAATGATTTGCAGCCATTTTACCGCCTAAAATATTATCTACAATAACAGAAGCACAATTATTTTTAGAATATTGAAAATCTATTAAAACCACAGGTAATTTGTAATCACATAATTTTTCAATTAATATATTTGGTACTTTTCCGGCAATAATAATTCCGTCGATATTTCTTTCTAAAATAAATCTTGGTAAGGGATCGTTTTCTTGATAGGCTGAACTAACAGTATTTAGCAAAACATACAATTCGTTTTCCCTAGCTTCAAACTCAGTGCCTATAAAAATATTAGTATAAAATGGTTCGGTTCTTAAGAAGTGATCATTAGTTAATATGAAACCGACATTTCCAGTTTTCCTGGAGACTAGTCCACGCGCAGATCTAGAAGGATAATAATTAAGCTCTTCAATTGCATCTAACACTTTCAACTTTGTCTCCTTAGAAATTCTTTTATGATCATGAATTACAAGTGAGACAGTAGCGATTGATACATTAGCTTTTTTTGCGACATCTTTTATTGTTGGATTGTTCATTTAGTTAAACGTTTAACTAAAGGCAAAATTAAATTTATTTTTCTTCTAAGTCAATACTTTTTAAAATAATTTTTTTACAAATCTTGATTTGATATAAACTGAAAATCAATCCGACTATTTACGAATTTAAACTATTTAAAATTCATTTAAATACTTTTGTATACAACGCAAAACCTTTCAAATTGACATAAGATTATATTTTTAATAAGGATAGGAAAATATGTTTGAATGCAAAGACCTTAAAAGCTTTAACAAAGATTTTAAATAATGTTGGATTGATTGTGCTTGTTTAAAGAAACTTGCAGCTATTTTTAAAATAGTTTATAAGAATGATTTGTGGAGGTGGCGGGAACTGAACCTTGTATTTTTTATCTATTTTAACACTTTTGAGAATTCCTTCAAATACTTCGTTTTTCGCATTTCTTGAATACTTACCCTTTGTTTTCAGAGAATAATAAAACATAATATTTATCCATTGTCATTTACAATTGGTGTGAGAATATTGTGAGAAAGTCTTGACAGTTTGTTGAAAGTTTTTATATTAGTAGTTGTTAAAAAAAATAAATATGGAATAAAATGAATTTTGTAAGTATAAAACGTTTTGCAGATTTGAAAAAGTGTAGTAGAGAAACTGTTTACAATGCTGCTAAGCGTGGTAAAATTAATATTGATAGAACTTCAGGGATTCCAATTATATACTTATCAAAGAAAAATCTTGACTGGAAACCAGGTCAGGAAATGGGAAGGCCAAGGGAAAAAAGTATTGATTTTATAACCTCTGAAATTAAAAAAAATATTAAGAGGAAATTATGAAAGTAAAATTTTATCCTGAAAGGAAACCATCTAAGAGCGGTGAATGTTCTCTTTGGTGTTATGTTCGAGAAAATAAAGAAACAATATATTTAAACACCGGACAAAAAGTTAATCCTGATTTATGGGATAATAAACTCCAAAGAGCTAATCCACGTTTAACCAGAGATAATATTATTAAAGGTTCTCTTAAAAGTCTTAATCAATATCTGAATGCTTTTGAAAGTAAAATTTTTGACATTGAAAGAATTATAAGAAGTAAACAACAGGATATTCCCTTTAACACAATTGCAGATTCGATTAAAAGACAATTTGATAAAAAAAAAGTTGGACTATTCGATATTTATGATGAGTTTGTTAAGATCAAACGTCAGGAAGTTTCTAAACAGGCTATATTTAAATTTATGCGTGTTAAATCATTGCTGGAAGATTACCAAAAACTTAATCATGAACAATTAAGTTTTGATAAAATCACTCCCCTATTCTTTTCAAAGTTTTATTCCTTCTTAATCGAAAATAAAAATATGATTAATAATACGGCTAATAAAAATATTCAGTTTCTTAAGACTTTTCTTATTTGGGCTAACAATAACAGTTATACTGATAATAGCAGTTATAAAGTTTTCAAAAGTAAATCAGAAAGTAATGAAGTTATTTATTTAACTGAATCGGAACTAATGAAGCTGTATAACCTTCAAATTGAGGAAGATCGGCTTAAACGTGTTAGAGATATTTTTGTTTTTCAGTGCTTTACAGGCGTTCGTTATTCAGATATTCAAAATATATCCAGAGAGGATATTAAAAACTCAACCTGGAACGTTAGAACGCAAAAGACGCACCAAATTATTGAAATACCGTTAAACTCATTTGCACTTTCCATTTTAGCAAGATATAATGAATTCCCTCAGCCTTTACCAATAATTTCAAATCAGAAAATGAACGACTACCTAAAAGAACTTTGTAAGAAAGCTGAAATAAACGAGAGAGTAAAAACAGTTAAATATAAAGGCAGTGAGAGAATAGAAACCAGTTATAAGAAATATGAAGTTATAGGAACACACACGGCAAGAAGAACCTTTATAAGCCTATCATTACAAAAAGGAATGAAACCTGATGTAATTATGGCAATTACAGGACATACGACTTACAGAATGATGCAAAGATATTTGAAGATTGCAGATGAACATAAACGAGAAGAAATGGATAAAGTTTGGGGAAGCAGTTTAAGAATAGCTTAAAATTATTTTTTATTTTCTTACTACCGAAACAGTTGAAGCATAAACAAGAAAATGAGGGGGGGTAGAATTTTTTCGAATACAAGAAACTTGAAATATGTGCTTTATATATTTTCGACAATTTTTTAAAGAAACCTGGATTTTAAAAGTGTGTTCTGTTAGCATAATCACAACTAGTGGGTATTGTTAGGTTCATTATCATATAGAATAGTTTAATGTTAAACTAATGCGAAGACTTATTAAGAAGAATATGAATTGATATTGTAATACAATAGTATTACATTTGTATAAAAAAGAGGTAAGGATGAAAGATGCAATTGTAACTGCAAGAATAGATTCAGAGTTAAAAAAAGAAGCTGAAAATATTTTAAAAAGAATCGGATTGAACAGCTCTACTGCAATAGGTTTATTTTATAACAATGTGATAATTAATAAAGGATTACCTTTTAGACTTAGATTAGATTCCGTTGAACCGGTTAGCAATGCCGAACAAAAGGATATTGAAAAGATTTTGAAGAAACGCACTAAAAAGGATAAAGAAATTGTTAGAAGTGAATCTTATGAACTTGCCTGACGGCAGGCAGGGTTGAACTATGACAAAAAAATTACTGCAAATTCATTTTGAGAGAAAAGCTGATAAATTTTTTAATAAGGGAAGTATTGAGAAAAAGGAAGTATCCGGGTTAATTATTAAAGCTATAAGAAAATTAAGCGGGCAGGCCGCCTTTGGCGGAGAGAATGTAGATGTTAAATATCTTAAGGGTGAGTTTAAGGGATATTTACGAATACGCAAAGGTGATTTGAGAATAGTTTTTAAAATAGCCGAAGATGAAAATTTAATTATAGTTACTGTATCCAATATTGATTTTAGAGGGAATGTTTATAAATAGAAAATGAACAATACTAAATTAAAAAAAATTATTGCACGTGAGTGGTTAATATTCTTGGTTGCAATGTTTATAGGGGTTAATCTTTCTGTTATTTTATATTTTACTGATTCTTCAGATTATATTTCCCATCGTAAAAATTTATATGAGTCTCTGAGATATGAATATCAAAAGAATAAACTTTGGATAAAAGATGGAATTATTTTAAAAAATCCGTATGACCAATTTGATGATTTAAAAAACTTCCGAAAGAAATATCCAGAATATAATGATCTCGATGATTCAACTCTAGTAAGAAAATTATCATCAAAATATATTATGAAGACTCTACCTTATATTAGCTATAATGAATTTACTAAAATCCTAGACGATAAGTCGAAACGGAAAAAGTTTTATGATTCTGCCAGCGCTAATTATGACCTTGGCAGTTATGAAACATTTAAAAGAGAGGTTACTAAACCAACATTTTATTCCGGATTTTCAAAACTATTTGACCATTTATTTATTAAATGGTTTTGGTTTAGCACTTTGATTTCATTACTGATTCCTTATATAGGTTTACAGCTTTTACGTTCTATTTTTTATTCAATAAGATTATTGACTGCTAAATAAGATGATTTGTTCTTAGAATTATTTATTAGAACTTAGCAATAAAAACAACCAACATATTTTTTGAAATTAAATCCTTCTCTTGTTTTTTCCGATGTATCGGAAGTCCGGTTGGTTCCCGGATGCTAACACAAGCAAGAAAGATTTTTTATAAATAAAAAGTTAAAGGGAATGGCAAAACAAAGTAAAATTAAAATTAATGGACAAAATGAAAAGAAAATAAATAGCTCTGATGAGGAAAAATCAAAACGGGATTTAGAAATTATAGAAAATTTCACTGAGGAAGATATAAAGCGGATTGCAGAAGTCAGGAAAAAAATAATTAATGCTTATAAGAAATTACATCAAAAGCATAGGAAATATCTTGATAAGTCTTTTGAGGAATACTACAATAGACTTCTAAGTATAATTGATAAGCAAGATTTTAAAGATATATTAAATAGGGATAAGTCAATATTAAAGTTATATTTTATTGTTTATATCATAAGAAGATTATTTCCTGATAAATTCCGTTCCTATATCCAATTTGATACTACCAAATTCCATAAGATAAAATTTAACAAAGAGAAAAAAGAGAATATCATTGAATTTGATTATACGGAGTAAGACGAAAAGTGTATTAAAAAAGATTTATCTATTTATGTTACAGATTTGTTTTTCTTTGAAGAAATAACCTTCAGTGTTTTAAATGGAAATATTAAAAACCTAAAAACAATCATAAAAAAAACATTTGACGAATTTGTAAATATTAAATACAAACTTGAAATTGAAGAAGCTAAAAATACAAAAAGCAAAAATCATTTAAGTTCAGATGATGAAACGTTTATTACTGAAATAAAAATTGCAAAAGGAAAAATTCGAGCGCGAAATGGGAAACCGAATATCCGACAAGTAGCAATTGAATTAGATAGGCCTGATTCAACTTTTAGGGGGCAGGTAAATGAATTTGAAAAAAGAACTGGAATTGAATTTAAAGATATTTAATTCACGAAAATTCACGGAAAAGATTTAATCCAATTTTATTTATTAAAAAATCCTTCCTTATAATCCATATTCACACTTTTTTGTTCACGGAAATTCACGGTATTTCATTTGTATTCTTTAAGGCAGCGTGAGATAATAAAAGTCTTCACATAAGTTTTAAATGGATTTGCCGGTTTGTCTCACGCAAAAAGACTTCCCGGCATTTTCCGTTTAAAAAAATAATGGTTCAAACCTACCTGAAAGATTTGAACCGGAAATCCTTTAAGAAGAAAGGACTAATTACAAATGAATACTTGCAAAAATAATCCACACCATGCACAAAAACAAATCAAACCTATTTATCATAACCGGAAATTCCGGGACTTGAAAAGATATTACGTTTCAAAAATTCAGACGACAAAAGAAGATGTATTAATAAGGTATTACCTTCAACAGATCCAAAAATTAGAGGGGAAAGCATAATGACTATAAAACAACTTATCAATAACGAATGTGCAAATCATTTTAACGGACTAAATAAAATTCAAAATTACTGCTGTTTGCTGGACAAAGGTTGCGTGTTTTTTAATGACAACAAAGAACCGGTTCGCTGCAAATATTTTGAGGACGGTGTCCTTCCACTAAATCCAGACTTACAGTTTCGGTACAGACAAGAAAGAAAACTTTCGACAGTTGACCTTATGCGAACTTGCAAAAGATGTTTACAACCTTTCGCAGGTAGTACTAAAGAAAAATATTGCGGTGAATGTAAGAAGATCAGAAAAAGAGAGCAGACAAAACTAAGCGTAAGGAAATTAAGGAGAGGTATTTCATTGAATGTAAGAAAAATAGATATGGTAAGTGGTTAAAAAACAACGAATTAGATTTTAAAAAGCGCCAAAGTAATACTTGGACACCACTTTTGTAAAAATCGAAGTTTTTTAGAGTAAAAATCAGAGATAAAAAATGAATGAGCAATTAATATTTTTTTCACTGTCCAAAGATGAATTGAAGGAAATAATCAAAGATACAATCCATGAAGAAATGAATCTTAAAAAAGAAAAAGAATTGATGACTTTCAAAGAAACTTGCGATCTTCTCAATATCTCTGCAAGCTGCCTCAATACCTGGAAGTCTTTAGGAAAAATCCCCTTTAAGAAATTAGGAAAAAGGATTTACTTTTCAAGAGATGAAATAAATTCAGCACTTGAGGAAGCAGGAAATTATAAGAAATTCCAGAAGCTAAGATGAAAATAAAAATGACTGAATTAAATTCAATTGTAAAATTATAAAAAGGTAATAAATGGAGAGGATTTTTGATAATAGATTTTTCTATTTCCCTTTATGCTTATTAACAATGAGCAAAGATAAAGAGGAAATTTTAAATAACATTATTTCTTATTGTATTATTGAAAAAGCACTCAGGTATAAATATGATGTTTTAGATATTTCGGAATTTGGATTTGATGAGGATACTATAAAAGATGAGGTATATGATTATGATTTGGATGAACCGTTGCATAATAAAATTCTTAAAGCTGATGATTTCTTTTCTATAAAACTTGGCGGTATAACAAGAAATATTAAGAATCATGATAAAGTAAGGAAATACATTAATAATTGTAGATTTAGAAATGGCAAAGACAGTTACGCAGCTATCGGTAAAGAACTAGTTTTTGATTGCAGAGATAAGGGATTTAGCTTTGAGCACTTCAAAATACTTTGTGCTATTAACTCAATCATAGGCAAAAAGAAAAAATTTGTAAGGATTACTTATGAAAGAATAAAATATGCCATGCATGGATATAGAAGTAAATTAGTCTATGAAAATGAAAATCCTCTAACAAAATTATTGTCAGATAAACAGTTAAAGAATAGAATTGAGTTTTTAAATTCAAAGAAATTCTTTTCAAAATTTACCTATGCAAGAAGGCAGATTTACTATTCAACAAGAATCAATTCGGATGAGGAACTAAAAGAGGCAGTAAAGAAAAGTAAAATATATTGGGAAATGAAAAAACTTCAGCTTGAGGATTCTGTAGGAACGAATGAAATCAAAAAGGAATTATTGAAAATAAAACAAGAGTCCGATGTATTAAGTATAGAACAAAAAACTTTATCACGAACCTTAAATGAAAGTAAAAAGATAAAGTTGTTAAGGTTTAGTAAAGCAGCTAATAATTAGATTAATATAAATTTAAAATATATGAATTTAAGATGAGTTTTTATAAAGATATAGAATTTGGGTAGTGTCTCAGTTTGCTTTTTTTCGCCAACTTCTAATTAAAAAACCCAATATAATTAAAATCGCTCCAATTACGGAAATTATATATCTGGGAGACCAAAAAAAATTAAACAATTTTATATGCCGTTTACTTCAGCAGTTATTCCCCATTCATTGGCTTGAGCAACCGCATCATTTTTACAATCAGCAGGAACAACAATATGAAAAACAGCCTTATGCCCTTTGGCAAATTCGGAAAAGAGAACAAATTGATTTTTTGTATGTTCAATAGAGATTGTTTCTTCTGTTTCTATTTCATAAATGTGTTGGGTGTTATTTATAATAGCCGAAACATCTGGGATATGCCCTTCGCCTGTAGCTGTCCAAGTAATTTTAGAAGGCTGAAGGTATCCCTCAATATCGGCTTTCACATCGGTGAAATTTTGAGATATAAGATAATTCGCAACTGTTTTGACGAGATTATCATGCTCGGTTTGGTTTTTTCTATTTGGCATTTTATTAACCTTTTAATTATTAAACAAGGAGATTTAAAATGAAAGAATTAAAAATATTAGTTGATTTTAATAGTGGAGATAAAGTCTTTAACAATAATTTTGGGAATGGAGAAATTAAATTTATTATTGGGACTTTTCGATCTGCTTCTAAAACGATGGTAGCAGATATTAAATATGAAGTAGAATTTGATAATATTGGTTTAAAAATATTACAAGCTAAGGATTTAAGAGTAGAACTTATCAAAATTAACCCCTAATTTAATTTTGTTACATCAAAGATAAATTAATTTACTTATTAGCTCAAATTAGCCCACTACCATGTTTGTAGGGGATATTATTTAGGGAACTGGTCGGGCAAGCGAGATTATTAATTCGGGGATATTGAAACCAGTCCCCTAAAATCAGATTATTATTTTGGATTAATATAAAAGTGGTTGTAAATCCCCACCCCTAAATATCACTAATTTAATTTATAAAAGTTTTGTTAATAAAGCCAATTATAAAACTGAAAATGATTATAAATAATTAAGTCCAATAATCTGGCTTGATAATTTTCTTTTTCCGAACATTAATTATCTCATTATTAAGTTGGCTTTGGATTAAATGTTTTTCTTTGATGTATTGATAACTATTACATAAATTCATTAATTCCCCGCTTGTATTTGTATTCGAGTTGTTTTCAAACCCTACTAATTTATGGTTTGTTTTGTCTGCTACCTGGATTCTTTTAGGAGTACAAATTAAATAAATTTCTCTGCTATTTTTATATTCTTTTATCTTTTGAATAGGAGGAACCAAATCACTATCTCCTGACAGTAAATATTGTACTTCGCATTTATCCATGACGGCATCCATTATCATATCTGTGGCAATATTGACATCTGTCTTTTTTTCTTTTGGGACGGGAATTTCTCTTTTACAATCTCTGCATATTAGTGTGTTTTGCTGGTATCGACCATATTTAATTTTAATAAAATCAAGTGTATATAAAGCATTCAGATAAGTCCGTTGACGAGCACTTTTATCAGCAGGTTTTTTAATGATTGAAGTATAATATTTGACCGCAGAAATATAATGACCAGGTTTTAATAAAAGAGAAGAGAGCTTAACAACGTCTAACCAATAATATTTTTTCCATTCATTCTTTTTAAGACTGAAAAATAGATTAAATCCATCAATATAGATAAAGGCTTTTTTAGCTGCCATAAAATAAAGACTGCCTCAACTCTTTCGAGAAGTAGGCAGTTAAACTTAGACAATCTGTCTAAGCGATGTTCAAATATTTATTGTAAAGATAAGAATAAATAAAAAATTTATTCTTAATTAATTATCGAAAATGATTAAATTTTATTAAGCTTATATATTTTCCCAAGCCTTATTATTTTGAAGCAATCAAATATAAATATTAATTATATTTATTGTCAATATAGCAAATCTCGTACCAAAATTATATATATATATAATCAGATGAAAAAATGATTTATATATTGATTAGACGTAAAAAATGAGAAAGTGTTACTTCTAAAATTTATCAAATATGATATTCTAAATATCAATTAAATTAACTAAATCTTCAATAGACCATAAATGATTAGTTAATCCAACTTGCATTGCAGGCGAAATTCGGAGAGTTTTATGTATTCTTACAAAATTATAATACATAAAATGTAATGCTATTGCATGAGCATGAATTTCTACTGTATCCAAATATACTCGTAAACCGTCTGTGATTTAATAGGATTATTGTAGGTTTATAAGCGGGCTACATGAGGTCGACTTTATATTACATATTTACTTTACTATTTTATTTTACAAAAAAACATTACTAAAAATACATTACATATATAAACACGCTTTTTTTCTTTCTCAGAATCTGTTATTTCTATTAATAGTAGCTTAACTATTTTTTACTATTTTAGTTTATCTACATGCTAACTTTTACTAATAATTTTTAATAAAATCCATCAGATAAACGAATAAAAACGAAAAGTTTATCTTTAGCTGTTTTAAACAAAACGCTAACGGTAATATTTTAAAAACTTAACATTTTTTAATATTTCCACTATTTAACTGGTCAATTACCCATAATGAACAAAAGAACCTTGAAGAATCATTATTAACAAAACCTTACAAAACCTTACATTTTTCATTTAAAAAATTTGATAAAACCTGAAACTTTTCTATTTATTTAACGGAAACCTTAATCTATATATTTCAAATTAACGAATATAAACATTAAAACTAAAAAATAGGGGAATTAAGAAATAGAAATGTCGCGGTCCTTTTAGGGACTGAAAAAAATAGTTTTAAAAAGTTGGATTATTTAGACCAAATTGTTACAAATACTAAGGTTTAAATAATTGAGGTTTTAAAAGCTTAAAAAAGAGTATGAATTTAGTTTTTTGACACTATAAAAGGGGGTTTTTGCAAGAGTAATAAACCCATAATTTAACTTACTCTTTTGGTTTTTTAACTTTTCGTGAGATAAATTGTTTATTACTTCCGCTTATTTTATAATTTACTGAAATATTTTTTATTCTATATTCTCCTATTTTAAATATAGGAATAAAAAATAAAGCAAAATATTTATTTTGAATATATGAATTACAAATTGGACAAATGTTGCTTTTCCCACCTAAAACAAAGCCAAAACCATTTATAGATACTAAGTTATTTGTCGTTTCTGAAGTTGTATCTTCCATACACTTAGGGCAAAACACTGGGTTTGTTGAATAATATATTTCTTCATTTAATTTTAATTGACATTCTTCTTCCTTACAATAATAAAAAATGGCTCCTTCATCTAAACAATCAGAACAAAAATAACTTTTGCAGTTATGACATATATTATGTGCTTTTCTTTCTGGATGATTTCTGCATTTATGAATTTGTTGATTCAAAATAAACACTATAGAAAATATTACGAGTTGCTATAAAAAATTTTACTTGATGCTACCCAAATATGTTATGAATGATAAATAACCAAGGATTAGAAATGTTGCAATTAATATTCTAATAATGCCAACCTTTGAATGAGTGACAGTTATATTTAATTCTTTATCCCAAGAGGTTATGTGGTTGTTTTTTAACTTACTAAATGCATTTATTAATGTAAAAAAATATATAATAGGAATTCCAAAACCTAAACCTCTATACCAAACCTTAAAAGTTCTTTCCAAGGCATTTTTAAAAGTAAATTTCTCACCATTATTAAGTACTAATGATATATTTAATAAGTATTTCCCTGGAGTAGAACCCCAAATTACAAGAAAAGCAGATTCTAAAAAAACATATAAAATAGTTACTATAAAAATGACCGAATATTTATCGCTTATTATTTTATTGTAATATTGGGGAAATAATAAAAACATAATAATGAATATAGTCGTCGAACCATAAAATAAGTCAATCATTCTTCCCCAATACCTGCTCCAGGGTGCTATGTTAATATCTCTCTTTTTTTCATTATTTTTTACTTCGTCAAAATTTGCTCCGCAGTTATAACAAAACTTTGCTTCACCCAGCACAATAGTACCACACATATCACATTCAAATAATTCTACCCTACAAAGTGGACATACTTCAGAATCAGAATCTATTGGATTCTTACAATTTGGACAAATGATATATTTAATATCATCATTCATTTTAGAATTTCCTTTTATAGATTATATTTTTTCTTAAAATAATGATAAGATTTATTAATATCTTTTGTTTTCTTCTCAGCATATATTTGAAATTCTTTACCTAAGTGACTTACTTTATCA
>Ga0102950_1000068_pt1 | contig 24376 bp, 13 predicted proteins | sample SalPon2A_B_D2_MG_FD_78505 | JGI IMG/M metagenome (GOLD analysis project Ga0102950, IMG submission 78505) | Soil microbial communities from South San Francisco under conditions of wetland restoration - Salt Pond MetaG R2A_B_D2_MG | ecosystem: Environmental > Terrestrial > Soil > Wetlands | place...
AAAGACAAACTGTTCTTCTTTGTAAGTGGTGAGTATGAAAAGGAATCAGTTCCCGGTGTCAACTGGCAGCCAAGTACCGATGGTGTTGCAGTTCCTGATCAGTATATCAGCCGTACAACTGTATCCGATCTGCAGAGAGTTAAAGACTATCTGATGACAACCTACGGATATGATCCGGGTAAATACCAGAACTTCGATCCTTTCCAAAACCAGAACCACAAGATACTTGCCCGTATCGACTGGAACATCAGCGAAAAGCACAAATTCACCCTTCGTTACAATGATGTTGTAGGTACATCCGATCAGCAGACCAACTACAACAGCGGACCACCTAACAATGCCCGTAACTCTGGTCGTATTAGCAGCCAGTCTATTGCTTTCTCAAATGCATTCTACGGATTTAAGAATACCGTACGTTCAATAACAGGTGAGTTGAACAGTAACTTCAGCCCGCTTGTATCGAACAAACTTCTTGTTAGTTATACCCATATTCAGGATACCCGCACAAGTCCGTCATCTCCATTCCCATTTGTGGATATCTGGAAGGATGGTGACCAGTACATGTCGTTCGGTTATGAACTCTTTACATACCACAACAATGTCGTTAATAACACTCTGAGTTTTACAGATAATGCCACTGTTAATCTCGACAGGCATACCCTGACCTTTGGTGCATCTTTCGACAGGCTTTACTTCCTGAACTCGTACATACGTGAGGGAACTTCATATTACAGGTATGCTTCAGTTGATGACTTTATCAACGGTGCAGATCCTATCGGTTTTGGTGTTACTTATGGGTTCAACGGTAACGATGCCCCCGGTGCTGATGCAGCCTTTGGCATGGGAGCTGTTTATGCACAGGATGAATGGGCAGTTCTTCCGACATTGAAGGTTACTTATGGTCTGAGACTTGAAAGATCATTCTATCTCAATTCTCTAACAAACAACCCGGCTATCTCAGCCCTGACATTTGCCGATGGTGAACATATGGATGTAGGAACATGGCCGAAAGGGAAATTCCTCGTTTCTCCCCGTCTGGGCTTCAACTGGGATGTTAAAGGCGACCGTTCATTACAGGTTCGTGGTGGATCAGGTGTCTTCACAGGTCTTCTTCCATTCGTATGGTTTACCAATCAGCCAACCAACTCCGGTGTGATACAGGTACCGGAAATAGGCTGGGGCCCGGGCGATGAAAACCTTGCCGGACTTCAGTTCCACCCTGATTTCAAACAGTTTATAGCTGATAATCCTAACCTGTTCCCTCAGTCACCGGGTGACCTGCCAAACGGAGCCGGTCTTGCACAGGTTAGTAAGAATTTCAAACTGCCACAGGTATGGCGTTCAAACCTGGCTGCCGATGTTGAACTTCCTTGGAATATGGTGTTCACAGGTGAACTTATGTATTCAAAAGACATAAATGCAGTATCGCAGTTCAATATTAATGAAGCTCCGTATACTGGCAATCTTGCAGGTTCAGATAACCGTCCTTACTGGTCATCAAGGAATGATGCTAAGATAAATACATCTGTCAGCAACGCAATTGAACTTCGTAACACAAACAAAGGTTACCAGTATTCTTTCACGGCCCAGCTGACTAAAAACTTCCATAACGGCTTCTCAGGTATGTTTGCCTATACCTATACCATGGCCAAGGATGTTACATCCAACCCGGGTTCATCAGCTTATTCTGCATTCTCTTCCAATACTGCAGTCGGAAGCCTTAACTACCCCGGTCTCAGCTACTCTAATTTTGCAACGCCACATAAACTCGTTGGTGACTTCTCATACAGAATCGAGTATGCAAAAATATTTGCTACAACATTCTCACTTGTATACCAGGGCTACCAGCAGGGTCGCTGGTCATATACCTATGCCAACGATCTTAATGGCGACGGAATATCATCAGACCTGATGTATGTGCCAGCAAGTGCAGGTGATATCCAGTTTGCCGATTATAACGGGATGAGTGCTGCTGATCAGCAGGCTGCTTTCTGGAAATATGTTGAAGGAAACAAGTATCTCAAGTCACGTGAAGGTAAATATGCCCAGCGTTTCGGTGATATACAGCCATGGATACATCGTTTCGATGCCAAGATACTTCAGGATATATTCTCGAACTTCGGCGGTGACCGTAAGTATACCCTGCAGTTCAGCCTCGATATTCTCAATGTTGGCAACTTGCTTAATGATAAATGGGGAACTTATACCTACAACCCGCTGGCAAGCTACGACAATGTTCGTCCGCTGCGAGTTGTTTCAAGCGGAAGTTCAACGGAAGCTCCTACATTCAGACTTAATGCTTCATCACTCGATGATTTTGCAGCAAACACTACTCTTAGCAAGAGCATCAGTACAGCAAGTACCTGGGGTTGCCTCCTTGGAATTCGTCTGATTTTCTAAACTTATTGATAATTATTTTTAAAAAGAGGCTGCCAGTTCCGGCAGCCTCTTCTTTTTATAATGTATAGCATCAGTCCTTGTTTTTCCTCATCCCGGCCCGGTGAGGCATAATTAGCTTACAGTGTTAAAGTCCTAACACAATAAAATGACCTAAAGTACTGAAAATCAAAGCCAAAACAAATAGTTAATAACTATGCAAGCAAATGTTAATAAACTTAAAAAATTAATCTTGCATTGAGGGGTGTGCTTTTTTAATTTAGCGTTTACCCGCGATACAAAACGGTGGTCGGTTAATCTCATTAAAATCAGAGAAAAACAAAATTATGGAAGAATTATTTGTCCAGCAATCAGTCATTGCGTCTGACGTAAACACTAAAAAAGAAAAGGAACCCGTGATACAGCAAAAAGGGGAAAAAGGAGATACAAAGATGGGAAGCGAGAAAGAAAAAGAAAAGAAAGCATACTCGCATGATGAGGCAGTTGAGGCAAGTATTTCATATTTTAAGGGTGATGAGCTGGCAGCACGGGTATGGGCTAATAAGTATGCGCTCAAGGATTCATTCGGAAATCTCTTTGAAAAGACCCCGGATGATATGCATCACAGGCTGGCACGTGAGATACACAGGATCGAATTGAAGTATCCGAATCCTTTATCGGAGGAACTTATTTACAGTGTCCTTAAAGACTTCAGGTACATTGTACCGCAGGGTGGACCAATGACAGGGATAGGTAATGACTACCAGATTGCTTCATTATCAAACTGTTTTGTAATAGGGAATGATGGTTCGTCAGACTCATACGGAGGCATAATGAAGATTGACCAGGAGCAGGTACAGCTTATGAAACGCCGTGGAGGTGTCGGTCATGATCTTTCACATATAAGGCCCAAGGGCACACCTGTGCTTAACAGCGCACTTACTTCAACAGGTGTTGTCCCTTTCATGGAGAGGTATTCCAACTCAACACGAGAGGTGGCACAGGACGGTAGGCGGGGAGCACTGATGCTCTCTATCTCGATAAAACATCCCGATTCAGGTAAGTTTATAGATGCTAAAATGGAAAGTGGGAAGGTAACGGGAGCCAATGTATCTGTAAAACTTACGGATGACTTCATGAAAGCTGTCGAAACGAAATCAATGTTCAGGCAGCAATACCCCATTGAATCGGATGATCCGAAGTTTGCAAAGGATATTGATGCCGTTCAGCTCTGGAATAAAATAATACATAACGCCTGGAAATCGGCCGAACCGGGAGTACTCTTCTGGGATACAATTAAGAAGGAGAGTGTACCCGACTGCTATGCTGATCTGGGCTATGCTACAGTTTCAACCAATCCCTGCGGGGAAATACCCCTGTGTCCTTACGACAGCTGCCGTTTACTCGCAATAAACCTTTACAGTTATGTAAAAAATCCTTTCACAGAAGAGGCAGAATTTGATTTTGAACTGTATAAGGAACATATAGGCCTGGCTCAAAGGATAATGGATGACATTATCGACCTCGAGATGGAAAAGATCGATGCCATACTTGCAAAAATAGACAACGATCCTGAAGGAGAGGATATAAAACTCGTTGAAAGAAACCTGTGGTCTAATATCCGCAAGAAGTCGGAAGAAGGTCGTCGGACAGGAATAGGGATTACGGCAGAAGGGGATATGCTCGCAAGCCTGGGATTAAGGTATGGTACCGAAGAGGCAACCAATTTTTCGGTTGATGTGCACAGGACACTGGCCCTGGAAGCTTATAAATCATCAACATACCTTGCAAAGGAAAGAGGACCGTTTACAATATACAGTGCCGATAGAGAAAAAGATAATCCTTTCATTCTGCGTCTTAAGGAACAGGATCCTGTTATGTACAATAACATGGTCAAATTCGGGAGGAGAAATATAGCTCTTCTCACAATAGCCCCTACGGGAACAACAAGCCTGATGACACAGACAACATCGGGCATAGAACCTGTGTTCTCGGTATTCTACAAGAGAAGGAGAAAGGTTAATCCCAACGATAAGAATGTAACTGTTTCATTTAAAGATGAAGTTGGTGATGCATGGGAGGAATTTAATGTCTTTCATCATAAGTTTGTTGACTGGCTTAAACTGAATAATTACGACCCGGAAGAAGTGACAGGGATGGACGATGAGGAGATTAAGACAATAATTGCAAAATCACCGTATTATAAAGCAACTGCCAATGATGTCGACTGGATTGCCAAGGTTAAGATGCAGGGAGCTATCCAGAAATGGGTTGATCATTCAATAAGTGTTACAATCAATCTTCCTTCGGATGTTAAAGAGGAACTGGTGAGTGAACAGTACCTTACGGCCTGGAAATCGGGATGCAAGGGAGCAACAGTTTACCGCGACGGTTCGCGCAGCGGTGTACTTGTCTCGGGAAAGACAGAGATACGGCAGGAAAAGCCAAAGCGACCAAAAGTGCTCGATTGCGATGTCATCCGCTTCAATATTAACGAAGAGAAATGGATAGCCTTTGTCGGTCTTAAGGACGGAAGACCTTATGAAATATTCACAGGTATGGCCGATGAGGAGATATTCCCTATACCAAAGAGTATAGTCAAGGGCAGGATCATCAAGATAAAGGATGAGGACAGCAAGACACGTTACGACTTCCAGTATACCGATAAGTATGGTTATAAAAAGACAATGGGAGGCTTATCTCATATGTTCAAACCGGAATTCTGGAATTATGCAAAACTGATATCCGGTGTCCTTCGTCATGAGATGCCTATTCAGGACGTCGTTAACCTCATACAGTCGCTTCGTCTCGACAGTGAATCGATAAACAACTGGAAGAGCGGTGTTGAGAGAGCCCTTAAAAAATATATACCCAATGGCACAAAAGCCAAGGGCAAATGCGGTGAATGCGGTTCAGACAACCTTGTTTATGAAGAAGGCTGCCTGATATGTAAAGACTGCGGGTCCTCGAAATGCGGTTGAGGCCGTTTATTTAAGTACTCCGAGCTCTTTGCCTGTCTTTTCAAATGCTTTCATAGCTTTATCAAGCTGCTCCTTTGTATGGGCGGCAGATAGCTGGACCCTTATCCTGGCCTGTCCTTTTGGAACTACAGGGTAATAGAAACCGATAACATAAATGCCCTCATCCAGCAGCCTTGCGGCAAAATCCTGCGAGAGCCTGGCGTCGTACAGCATCACGGCACATATTGCCGAGCGGGTGGGTTTGATATCAAAACCGAGTTTTGTCATCTCCTCAATAAAGTATTCTGCATTCTGATGAAGCTTATCCTGAAGGTAATTAGTCCCGGTCATCATATCCACCATTCTTATACCTGCAGCAGCAACAAGAGGAGGTATTGAGTTGGAAAAGAGATAGGGCCTTGAACGCTGTCTCAGCATCTCTATTATTTCTTTCTTACCTGTTGTAAAACCTCCTATGGCGCCACCAAAGGCTTTTCCCAGGGTACCGGTAATTATCTCTACTTTCCCCATTATATTGTGTAATTCCGTTACCCCTCTTCCTGTCTTTCCTACAACACCTGCAGAATGGGATTCATCAACCATTACAATGGCATTATATTTTTCAGCAAGCTTTACTATTTCGTCAAGTGGTGCCACATTACCATCCATCGAAAAAACTCCGTCAGTTACTATAAGCCTGAAGCGATGAGCCTGTGCCTGTTGAAGCTGTTTTTCAAGATCATCGGTGTTCCCGTTTTCATACCTGTAACGTTGTGCCTTGCAGAGACGTACACCATCTATTATAGAAGCATGGTTCAGCGAATCGGAAATGATGGCATCCTCCTCTCCAAGAAGTGGCTCGAAGACACCCCCGTTGGCATCAAAGCAGGCTGCATACAGGATTGTATCCTCTGTATGGAAAAATTCGGCTATCTTTCTTTCAAGCTCTTTGTGAAGATCGGTGGTGCCGCAAATGAAGCGAACCGACGACATACCATAACCATGATCATCAAGAGCATTTTTTGCGGCCTCTATCAGGGATTCATTGTTCGATAGTCCAAGGTAGTTATTGGCGCAGAAATTGAGTACTTCCTGTCCTGTGTCGAGTTTAATTACAGCACCCTGGGGGGAAACTATGATTCGCTCATTCTTATATAAACCATTATCGCGGATTTCTTCTATTGTCTTTGCCAGATGGTTTTTAAAATCTTTGTACATGATATTTATAGTTTAAAGTACCTGAAGTTTGTGAAGTTGAAAGTTTACCAACTAAGTATCACCTTACCGCAATCGCCCTTTTCCATTTCATCGAATCCCTTCTGGAAGTCGTCGATGCCGAAGCGGTGTGTAATTACAGGGTTAAGATCTATTCCCCCGATTATCATTTGTTCCATCTTATACCATGTTTCCCACATCTCCCTTCCGTATATTCCCTTAAGGGTAATGGCTTTAAAGATAATATCACTCCATGGTACCTCGAAATCGGAAGGAAGGATACCTAGAAGTGAGATACTTGAACCATTGTACATATTTTCAAGCATTTCCACAAAGGCTTTTGGTGAACCCGACATCTCAAGACCTATGTCGAAGCCTCTCATTCCAAGCTTTTTAACTGCGTCGGATATTTTTTCTCCCTTAGAAGGATTCACTGTAAGGGTAGCACCCATTTTCCTGGCTATCTCCAGTCTCTTTTCGCTCAGGTCGCTTGCAACGATGAACCTGGCTCCTGCAAATTTTGCTATTGCTACAGCCATGCTTCCTATAAGACCGGAGCCGGTGATAAGTACATCTTCTCCCAGAAGGGGAAATGACAGAGCAGTATGAGTGGCATTACCGAAGGGATCCATTATAGCGGCCCACTCATCAGGGATCCTGTTATCGAGTGGAATTACATTTGTAGCCGGTATCTTAACATATTCTGCAAAAGCACCATCGATATTAACTCCTATACCAACTGTATTCTCACATACATGTTCTTTTCCCCGTCTGCAGTTACGGCAATGACCACATGCTATATGACCTTCACCGGTTACCCTGTCGCCGATCTTCAGGTTCTTTACTCCTTCACCCATTTTTTCTATATAGCCCATATATTCATGGCCTATTGTCATAGGTGTCTTAATAGTCTTTTGAGCCCATTTATCCCACTCATAAATGTGCAGATCGGTACCGCAGATTGCAGATTTTTTAACCTTTATTATTACATCGTTCAGTCCGGGTTCAGGAACAGGAACTTCTTCCATCCAAAGCCCTTTTTCTGGTCTGGCTTTTACAAGAGCTTTCATCTTCTTCATAAAATCCTTATTTATTTATACACTTTTTAGTGACCTTTTTAAATGGGTAATAAGACCGGCACAACTTTTTAAAGCTATAGTCTTAATATTCTACTGCTAAATTAATACAATTCCGTTGAGGAAAACCTGATTTTATACATCTCCTGATCATATATACCAATCAACAAAACGAACCCGCCTGTCAAAGCCTGTATTTTTACCTGCCAGCTTCCGGCATTCAGCAGGATTTAGCAGGATTCCTTCCTCTTTTGAAACACCCCGGGAGCTAAATATGTTCTTTTTAAGAAATAATAAAAAGGAATTTACGTATAACAACTTTATATTGTTTTTAATTGTATCTTTTTCAAATGTTGACACTGTTATCTATCTTTTAAACTAAGAGACTTGAAGAGTACTGACATACCAAAAACATTTTTCAAGGGCAAGCGTGCAAAACGGGTACTTAATATCTCTCTTGTGCTGTTACTGCTGTTGTCTTTACAATACCTGAAAACAGATATATTTTTTAAGGAGAAAAATACACCTTTCTCAGGTGATTTTTTTTATAATCCTTACAAATACTATTCAATCAACACCCTGAAAGCCAATTTTCATTCTCATTCAAAGGCATGGCTTCATCTTACAAGCGGATCGCAAAAGCCGGAAGAAGTATATAAATTTTATAAAAGTCATGGCTACGACATTGTCAGCTTGTCCAACTACCAGAAAATCACTGTTGATAGTCTTGTGCATGATTACATCCCTGTTTATGAGCATGGTCATAATATCGGGAAATCTCATCAGCTTATTTTCAACAGCTGTAAGACAATATTCTTTGATTTTCCGGTGGTACTGGGATATAATAACAGGCAGCAGGTAATAAATAAGCTGAGAGAAGGAGGGGGTCTTATAGCTCTTGCTCATCCCGGTCTGTTTTTAGGCTACGGGAAAAGGGTTATGAAGTATCTCAAAGGATATGATTTTATTGAGGTCTTCAATACTTTTGCAATATCTGACGGGATATGGGATGCCGCGCTTACAGGTGGATATCCTGCATGGATTCTTGCCGGTGATGATTGTCACGATATAAATAACCCGGAGCTATGCCTTAATTGCTGGAACAGGATAAGCTCAATAGGACGAAGCCGGGATGATGTAATTACCGCACTCAAAGATGGTTGTTCTTATGGTGTCATGAATATGAACCACAAGGAGTTAAATTACCTCGACTCATGCTTAGTCAGGCAAGGGACTATTAATGTATATTTCCGCAATAAGGCTGACCGGATTTCTTTTATTGCAGATAATGGCAGTGTTAAAAAAGAGGTAATCAACAGCGCCACAGCATCATATAAAATAACACAGGAGGATTCGTACGTCAGGGTTTCTGCAAGGAATGGGACAGAAATGATTTTTCTCAATCCTGTTGTACGGTACGATGGAATAGGGCTCAATCACAACAATGGAAGTATACGTTTAAATTACCTGCTGACTATCCTGGTAAGGATTATAGTTATCATTGAATGTCTGGCAATTATCTTATTCCTGTTGCTAAAAAAAGGTGTACTGAACAGGTTGTTCCATAATTTCAGAACAGTTTCTGTATTTAAAAAATTATGACTTCCAGTGTACTGGTGGACCTGCCGATACCGGCATGTAATCCGATCAATGAGCATCCGGTCAATAAATCACAGCGTTTGTATATCTTTGCAGTAATTTAAGAAATATTATTACATGAAAAAAGTCAGAGTACGTTTTGCTCCCAGTCCGACAGGTCCGTTGCACATTGGCGGTGTAAGGACTGCTCTTTATAATTATCTGTTTGCAAAGAAGAACAATGGTACTTTTATATTACGCATTGAAGACACGGACCGGACCCGGTTCGTGGAAGGAGCAGAGGAATACATAATGGATTCGCTTAAGTGGTGCGGGATAGCTATAGACGAAGGCATAAGGGAAGGCGGGGACTACGGACCCTACAGGCAGAGTGACAGGAAAGACATATACAGGCAATATGCAGACACCCTGGTAAGCAAAGGATTTGCATATTATGCTTTCGACACGGCGGAAGATCTTGACAGCTTAAGAAAGGAAAGTGAAAAAGAAGGAAAAACATTCATTTATAATTCTGAGAACCGGAGCATGCTTAATAACTCTCTTTCGGTTGAAGAAAGTGTGTGGAAGAAGAAGATCGCCGGTGGAGAGCCCTATGTCGTAAGGTTCAGGATGCCGGAAAATGAAGAAGTATCTTTCTCTGACCTGATAAGGGGTGATATGGTTGTTAATACAAATACTCTTGATGATAAGGTACTTTATAAATCGGATGGCATGCCCACCTATCATCTTGCTCATTTTGTCGATGATCATCTGATGGAGATAACACATGTTATCAGGGGAGAGGAATGGCTTCCATCACTTCCCCTGCATATATTGTTATACAGGGCTATGGGATGGGAAGAGCCTCTTTTTGCTCATCTGCCCCTGCTGCTGAAGCCCGATGGTAAAGGGAAGCTAAGTAAACGCGATGGGGACAGGATGGGTTTTCCTGTTTTCCCTCTTTACTGGCCTTTCGGAGAAACGGCTAAGGGATACCGCGAAGAAGGATATTATCCGGAAGCTTTTGTCAATATGATAGCCTTCCTTGGATGGAACCCGGGAACTGAGCAGGAGATATTCTCAATGGATGAGCTTATCGATAGCTTCTCTCTTGACAGAGTAGGTAAATCCGGATCCCGGTTCGATCCAGACAAGGCAAAATGGTTCAACCATCAGTATCTTCAAAAGAAAACAAATAATGAGCTGGCTCTTGAATTCAGGGAGGTGCTCAGGGCAAAGGGCTTACATTATGATGTTGTAAGAATTGAGATTCTTATAACTCTGGTGAAGGAAAGGCTGAGTTTTGTAAGAGAGATATGGGGCCAGACGGATTTCTTTTTTATTGCTCCTGAAACTTATGACCCACAGGTAATACAAAAAAGATGGAAGGATGATTCCCCGAAAATTCTGAAAGAGCTTGCCGAAGAACTGGAAAAGCTTGCGGATTTCTCAACGCTGGCAGTTGAAACGGCCGTAAAAGGCTGGATAGAGGATCGCGGATATAACACCGGTGCAGTGATGAATGTTTTCAGGCTAGTTATTGTCGGGGCTTCAAGGGGGCCCCATATGTTCGATATTGTAAGCTGGATCGGGAAGGAAGAGACACTTGACAGGATATACGCAGGAATACGAAAAATTGGGAATAAGGAATCATGAGCACTCCTCAGGCCGGGGACTATATAAATATTCATACTCACGGATCTGTTCCTGTAGAAGGGATCTTTTCTGTTGAAAACCTGATGATGCATGAGAATATCATTTCAGGAGAAAAGGACAGGACAGCCTTTTCGTGCGGGATACATCCCTGGTATATTAACGGTAACAACTACAGGGATCTTCTGAACTCATTGTCGGATATAGCCCGTAATCCCAGTGTTATTGCCATCGGTGAATGCGGATTTGACAGGCTGCGTGGCCCGGATATGGATCTTCAGCGCAGGGTTTTTGAAGAACAGGTTAAGATAGCCATGGAATATTCGAAGCCGGTGATAATACATTGTGTAAGATCGTGGGGTGAGCTGCTTGCATCGCATAAAAGGATGAATCCGTCATTACCCTGGATGGTTCATGGATTCAGGAGAAAGACGGAGCTGGCAGAGCAATTGTTATCAGGAAACATGTACCTCTCTTTCTGGTTTGATTTTGTCATCAGAAACGAAGCGACAGATCTGCTGAGGAGGATCCCTCTTGACAGGATATTTCTTGAGACTGATGGTGCTGATGTGGACATAAGGGATATTTATCATAAGGTATCGGCCGACCTGGGAATGACTGTTGACAGGCTGAAATCGGTGATAATGAAGAATTATAAAGCGTTTTTTAACCTTTAAAACCTTATCCTTCCTGATAACTATCGGGACTTCCTCAGTGGAGATAAATGGCTGCGGATTATAAACAATTGGATTATTTTAAAATGGCAGAGGAGTGGCTTATACGGACAGAGATGTTGTTGGGAGAGGAAAACCTTCAGAAATTGGGGCAAGCGCATGTTCTTGTCGTTGGTCTCGGGGGTGTAGGTTCGTGGGCTGCGGAAATGATATGCAGGGCAGGTGCAGGGTCAATGACAATTGTTGATGGAGACACAGTTCACCCGTCGAACAGGAACAGGCAGCTGCCGGCCCTGAGGAGTACTGAGGGACTTCCCAAGGCGGAAGTGATGGCTGCACGGCTGCGAGATATAAATCCTGGTATTAAGCTGACAGTTATAAATGAATACCTGCGCGATGAAAGAATGGTGGAGATACTTGACCGGCGATTTGATTTTGTTGTAGATGCTATAGATACCCTGTCTCCCAAGATATTTCTAATATATCACTCCATGCAACGAAAATATCCTCTTGTCAGTTCAATGGGTGCAGGAGGAAAATTCGCACCGGAAAAGATCTCTGTAAGCGATATATCGAAGACAACAAACTGTTCCCTGGCCAGGATACTCAGGAAACGCCTGCATCGCCTGGGGATAAGGGAGGGATTTACTGCAGTTTATTCTCCCGAAGAAATTGACAAAACAAAAGTTATTCCGGTTACTGGGGAGGTTAATAAAGCCTCTGTGGTTGGCACAATGTCATATATGCCTGCAGCTTTCGGACTGGCTTGTGCTTCTGTGGTAATTCGCGGACTGACGGGTGTGCCGATAGCCTGATTTCTCCCTTACTCGGTCTTTGTCGGTTGATCTGCTATAAATTAATTCATCATCTGAGTAAAACAGGTATCAGGGGAACGGATAATGGACCTATATCTCATATTAAGACACCACCGGCATATAAATTACAACATCTGGTCAAAAAATACTAGGAAATAAACAAATTAATAATATAATTAGCAGAGGGAAATTCCTTTACGTTATTTAAAGGCCACAAAGATATTTTACTGAGCAGTCGGCATGACTAAAGTCAGAGATACCTGCATTGACCGGTAATTGAACGACTCATTACAATTAACCTATTGTTTTAATTAATGATCAAAAAGATGAAAAAAGCAGTTCTTGTTTTTATTGTGGCATCTTTTTTCCAGGTGCTGTGTTTCTCCCAGGACATAATCACATTAAAAACCGGTGAGCAGATACGCTCCAGGATTATAGAAGTAGGAAAGACTGATGTACGTTACAGGAAGTTAGATAACCTTACCGGTCCGGTTTATGTGACATCCAAATCCGATATAGCGGGGATTAAGTATGAAAATGGTTCTGTAGATACTTTTAATGGCAAAACTGTTGCCCAGGGAGCACCGGAATTAACATCTACGCCCGGGAGAACAGTTAACACTGCAAATCCGTCGGGTTCTGCAGAGAATAGCAGAAAGACTGTTACGGTAGGATTTTCTGGAATTTATCCCTCTGGTGTATGGCCATCCACTGCACTTACCAATATGGGAACTGCGTCGTATCTTAAAGATTATGGTCATACTTTGAAGAGGTACGGTATGGGGGTAATTATCCAGGCTGATATTGCAAAGAATTTCAGTCTCTTTTTTGATGGCAATATATATGACTACAATATCCTCTTGGCAAAGCAGGGAGAGACTGTTCAGTCGGCATGGACAGAGGCTGAAGGTGCCACGCACTGGGATGAGCCAGGTGCACCTCAAACTCTGGTAGTTAATAATCTGCCTACAGATGTTCATTTTGATATGTCAACAAGCGGATTAAGGCTTGGCGCCAAATACTCTGTTGGAAACGGGAGAGTCAGACCCTGGGGAGGTGCTGCATTCGGCATATATAGCTGGACTGTTAACTACTTTAACGGCGATAAGACAAAAACCTACGGGAAAGATACCGGTTATACAACCGGGTTTACATTCCTGCTGGGGATTGATTTTGAAATTATGCAGGGTATATTCATAACTCCTTTTGCCGATCTTGCTGCTCCTCCCGTCAACTACCATATCGACAAGTTGTTTTATGATCAGTGGAGCATTGACTATGAGGCTCCTGTAATGGGAACAAGCAGGTTCGGCCTCACAATTTCGTTTGATGCCGGTCCGAAAAAGAAAGCAAACTAGATTATTATTGCCGGGTTATTAAAATGCAGGCTGCGAAAACATGCTTTATAGTTTTTTAATAATCCTGTCGGAATGGGAAAGATTTATTCTTAACTTTCCTCTGTATTCAAATTAGTCTAAGTAATGCCGTTTGAAATGAAATCCGGTAAAGAGAAGCTAAATGTTAATATCTTCATCCTTCTGCTGGCAGTTATTAACGTAATAATACATCTGCTTGTAATTAACAACCTTGGGTACCACAGGGATGAATTGCTGTACTTTTCCCTGGGGCTGCATCCTTCGACAGGATATGAAACAGTTCCTCCCATGATAGGCTGGATAGCCTGGCTCATGCATCATCTTTTCGGGTTTTCCCTTTTTGCTGTAAGGATATTTCCGGCCCTGATGGGCGGAGTAATGGTTTTCCTTGTTTCGGCAATAGCCAGGGAATTGGGAGGAGGATCCTATGCTCGTGTTCTTGCAGCCATGGCACTTATGATAAGCGGTATATCACTCCGTACATTTGAACTTTTCCAGCCTGTACATATTGACCTGTTTTTCTGGACTATTCTTTTTTATGTAATCCTGCGTTATGTAAATACGGGTTCAGGACGTTACCTCGTGCTGATTGGAGTGGTTGGTGGACTTTCTCTTCTTAATAAATACCTGATTGGAGTATTGTTTATAAGCCTTCTTGCTGTAATACCTTTTACTTCATACCGGAAAATTTTCGCAGACAGGAAATTCTGGATCGGACTGATATTGGGTCTTTTAATATTTATCCCAAACCTTGTCTGGCAGTTCACCCATCACCTTCCGGTCTTCCATCATCTTTCCGAACTGGAAAGGACACAACTTGTTAATGTTGACCGTAAGGGTTTCCTCTTCGATCAACTGATGATGCCTGGCCTGGCATCATTCGTGTCTGTGGCAGGTATAATCTGGCTCCTGACTGTGAAATCAGCCGCCAGGTACAGGTTTCTTGGCTTTGTTTCTCTGCTTGTAGTTGGTATTCTTTTTCTTCTGAAAGGGAAGAGTTATTATACGATAGGTATCTTCCCCCTTCTTTTTGCCGCCGGAGCTGTTTCATGGAGTTATGTGTTCAAAAAAAGTTATACAAGGGCATTATTCTTAGCTGCTCTTGTTGGTCTGACAATTCCTATAATACCTATGTCACTTCCTGTATGTAAACCTGAATGCCTTGTCAGGTATTTCAGTAATGTGGAAAAGAAGTACGGATTTAATTCGATAAGACGGTTTGAAGACGGTTCAATACATTCTTTACCCCAGGATTATGCTGATATGCTGGGATGGCGTGAGCTGACGCGCATTACGGCAAAAGCATGGGACATGATACCGGATAAGAAGGCAGCTTTCATCTATTGTGAGAATTATGGTCAGGCCGGGGCTATAACTGTTATAGGACGAAAATACGGATTACCTGAAGCTGTAAGCTTCAATGAGAGTTTTATCTACTGGATACCCCGACAATTCGATCCTGACATAAAATATTTTATTTACATCAACAATGAACTTGGGAAAGATGTAAAAGCAATATTCAAAAAAGTAATTCTTGTTGGGAAGATAACAAATCCTTATGCACGGGAATTCGGTACGCAGGTTTACCTTTGCGGGGACCCGACAGGGAGCTTTAATGCTTTCTGGACTGCACGCCTTGAGAAGCTCAAGACAGAATGATCCTTATTCATCTGCTGTAATTTACATATTCCTTTGGTCAGCACATTATTATTTCGTAAATTTTAGTATTTCTGATCAGGTCGGTTCGAACAAGAATAAATTGTCAGTATGATGAAGGTGTTAATAATGTCGGTTCTGGTTATTCTCTCTTTAATGCTCAGGGGCCAGTCAGTACTCGACGACTATATAAGGTATGGGCTGGATAATAATCTTGCTCTGCAACAGAAACAGTCGGGCTATGAAAAGAGTATTGAAGCACTGAGAGAGGCAAGGGGACTTTTTTATCCCGGGCTCAGTTTCAATGCACGTTATACCCTGTCTGACGGAGGACGTACTATAGAGTTCCCGGTAGGTGATTTTCTGAATCCTGTTTATTCGACTCTAAACAGCCTGCTTGCAACTGATGTTTTTCCACATGTCGGCAACCAGGAAATTAAATTTTTACGTCCACATGAACAGGAAACTAAATTCAGACTCCTGCAACCGGTTGTAAATCCCGGTATATATTATAATTCCAGGATTAAAAAAGAACTTACTCTTTTTAATGAGGAAGATATCAACCAGTACCGGCGTGAGCTCACGGCAGAAATAAAAAAGGCCTGGTATAATGTAGCAATGTCGGAAGAGTTATTATCGATGCTGAGGGATACAAGGCAACTTCTGACTGAGAACATAAGGGTTAACAGGAAGCTTGTTGATAACGATAAAGTTACAAAAGACTATCTTTATCGTTCAGAGACTGAGTTAAGCAAGTTTGACCAGGAGCTTCAGGAAGCTGAGAACAGGAGAAAAACTGCATGTGCCTATTTCAATTTCCTTCTTAACAAGCCTCTTTCCGACTCTGTTATAATAACAAAACCCGATACCCTTCCCCTGTTATCAGGCTATACGGGCAACTACTCTGATATTGCATTAAGTAACAGGGAGGAGTTAAAAAAAATTTCCAGCTACATAAATATAAAAAATATGCAAATGAGTCTCGACCGATCGGGAGCAATACCCGAAATGTATGTTGCTGTCGATTATGGAATCCAGGGAGTGGATTACAGGCTGAATAGGGACCAGGAATATATTCAGGCTTCAGCTATCCTTTCATGGAACCTTTTTTCAGGATTCAGGAACAGGGCAAAGATAAAACAGTCGATAATTGACAGGGAGATGGCAGACAGACAGTTGGAAGAAGCCAGGAAACAGATTGAGTTACAGGTAATTAATACTATGAATGATCTGCTAACGGCCGAAAAGGGAATAGCTGCGGCAAAGGCTCGTTTACGAAGTGCCCGTGAGGGTTTCAGACTCGTTAAGAGGAGATACGAGGAAGGACAGGCAAATATGATTGAGTTTATCGATGCACGAACAACGCTCACCCAGGCAGAGGAGAACTTAATAATTTCAAGATTCACATATCTTTCATCTTTTGCAGAATTTGAAAAGGTAACGGCTGTCAATACTAATGAATAAAACCGGGGCGATTATGAAAAATACTGTTATCATGCTTTTTACAACAGTCTTCTTAACCGTTTCCTGCACTAATAATAATCCACAACAGAGCAAAGATGAATCGGTCAGGGTCAGAGTTACAGGGATTCAGGCGGGGGCTATCAGTATACCGGTACATTCTTCCGGGATACTTGCTCCCAGCCAGGAGATTAAACTGTCTTTTAAAACGGGCGGTCTGGTAGCCGGTATAACTGTAAAAGAAGGGCAGAAAGTGAAAAAGGGAGACATCCTTGCCTCACTGAACCTATCGGAGATCAGGGCAAAGGCCGGGCAGGCTGGAGATGCCTATGACAAGGCGCTTAGGGATTACAATCGTGCTAAGAACCTGTACAGCGACAGCGTGGTCACACTGGAGCAGGAGCAGAATGCATTTACTGCCCTTAATGTGGCAAAGTCAAATCTCGATATTGCGGGGTTCAATCTTAAACACTCGGAGATATCAGCTCCCGATGACGGGATAATAATGAAGCAACTTGTAAAGGAGAATGAAATGGTGTCTGCAGGATATCCGGTGTTCCTTTTCGGTTCATCGGGGAAGCACTGGAGAATAAAATGCGGCGTCGCCGACAGGGATGTTGTGAGGATCAATAAAGGTGATACGGCATGGGTTACTTTCGATGCATGGCCTGGTGTCAGATTTAAAGCTGTAGTGAGCCTTATCGGAGGTATGTCGAACCCATACACAGGAACATATGATACTGAGCTTCTTCTTGTCAACCCATCGGGATACAGGTTGGTTTCAGGATTTATAGGGAATGTTGATATATATCCATCTGCCAGGGCATTTTCAACTCTTGTCCCTGTGGGCTCCCTTATTGAAGCGGATGGTGATCATGCTTATGTCTTTGTTGTAAATGGCTCACAAACAGCGGGTAAGGTAAAAGTAAAGATAGAATCTGTTATAGATACCCTGGTGGCTGTGAAAGGTATTCCGGAAGGGATAACAAGAATTGTTACAGATGGGGCTGCATACCTGAAAGACGGAGATAAGGTTAAAGTAGTGAATTAATTACAGATATTATGGAGCTAATAGTATAAATGTGATAATGCTATGAAAATATCGGATCTGGCAGTACGTAATTATCAGTTTACAATTGTTGTTTTTCTTCTTCTGATAGCATTGGGGGTGTATTCTTTTTTAAAGATACCACAGGCTGAAGATCCGGAGTTCCCGATTTCAAAATTTCCGATAATAGCAGTTTATCCCGGGGCTTCACCTGTCGATATGGAACAGCTGGTAGTGGATAAGGTTGAAGAGAGTCTGAATGAGCTTGAAGACATTGTCAGTATCGTTACTGAAATTAAAGATGGTGTTGCCGTAATAGTAATAGAATTTAATGCTGATACTGATCCGGATAAGAAATTTGATGAGATTGAGAGACAGCTGAATTCAATAAAATCATCACTCCCGTCAGAATTATACAGTATTGAGGCCCTGAAGATACTTGCGGGAAATACAAATATTGTTCAGAGTGCCCTGGTCGGAGATAAATCGGATTACGAGGAACTCAGGAAATATGCTGAAGAGTTAAAGGATGAAGTCTCTTCTGTTCCCGGGGTGAAAAAGGCACAGGTTATGGCTTATCCGGAAAAGGAACTGAAAATATCTGTTAACCTTCCAAAGATGGCTGGTCTTAATATAACCCTCAATCAGGTTGTTGGAGCAATACAAAGTGAAAATGCAAATATCCCTGGAGGAAGTATTGATATAGGTCCACGTAAATTCAATATTAAGACCAGTGGTAACTATTCGGATCTTGAGGAGGTGAGGAATACGATAGTGGGTTCAAATGCTGGGCAGGTGGTGCATCTGAAAGATATTGCCGATATATACTGGAGTGATGCTGATCTTACATATTTCGGGAGGTATAACGGAGAAAAGGCAATTTTCCTTGTTGCCAATATGAAGGAAAAACAGAACATACACGAGGTAAGGAACAATATTTACAGTGTTTATGATTCTTTTGCTGAGAAGCTTCCCCGCGGATTACGTATCGAAAAGGGTTTCGATCAGTCACAGAACGTTAAAAGTAAGCTTGGAAGACTCGAGAAGGATTTTCTGTTTGCTTTTTTCCTTGTACTTATTACACTACTTCCTCTGGGACTAAGGGCTTCAGGCATTGTAATGATTTCCATTCCCCTGTCATTAATGATAGGAATAACAGGATTGTATTTAGTCGGGTTCAGTATCAACCAGCTGACAATTGTGGGTGCAGTTATCTCCCTGGGTCTTCTTGTTGATGACTCAATAGTGGTGGTTGAAAATATCTCGCGATGGATAAGAGGAGGATCAAGTCCGTATGACGCGGCAGTTAATGCAACAAACCAGATAAGCACTGCTGTTATGGGTTGTACTGCGACACTTATCCTGGCTTTTCTTCCACTGATGTTTCTCCCCGGTATGGCAGGAAAATATACAAGGTCTCTTCCTGCCTCGGTCACCTTCATAGTAATAGGATCCCTGTTGGTTGCATTAACAATTATACCTTTTATCTCCAGTCATATTTTCAGGGGTAATGTTGATCCGCGCGGTAATATTGTCCTCCGGGGATTGCATAAGGCTATTGACTTTACATATGGAAGGGCATTGCAATGGGTGCTTGCAAATCCGGGTACAACAGTAATTGTTGCCGCAGTTTTATTCATGTCATCCTTATTTTTTGTAAGGCTTATAGGCGTAAGTCTTTTTCCCAAAGCGGGCATGCCTCAGTTCCTTATTACCGTTGAGACGCCGAGAGGAAGCAGCCTGGGCGAAACAGACAGGGCAGTAAAGTTTGTTGAATCGGTTCTGGCAGGGAATAAAGAGGTTAAATACTACATGTCCAATATTGGAAAGGGGAACCCGATGATATATTATAACTCCTTCCAGAAGAGCGAACAGACTTCTCTCGGAGAGGTTATGTGTGAAGTAGATCGTGAGATTCTGCCCGATATAGAGCAATTCCTTGATAACCTCAGGGATACTCTGAATACATATCCTAATGCAAGGATGTATGTAAAGGAATTTGAAAACGGCATGCCGATAGATGCAGCAATAGCAATGAGACTGGTAGGGAAAAATCTCGATTCAATAAAATATTATACCACTAAAATTGAAGATATTTTCAGAAATACCGATGGCACAACGTATATCAGGAATCCATTAAGCCAGTCGCTTACGGATATTAGGGTGCTTGTAAACAGTGAAAAAGCCGGGTTATTGGGAGTCCCTTCCGTTGAGACAGACAAAACAATACGACTTGCTCTTGCAGGTTTTGTTGCAGGAAAATACAGAGATTCCCAGGGTAAAGAGTATTCAATAGACGTCCGTTTACCGGAAGACAGTGAAGAAAAGCTGAAAATACTTGACAGGATTTTCATTACATCTCTTTCCGGTGCCCAGGTACCTCTTTCTCAGCTGGCCAGGATTGAATTCGTTAATTCACCAACACTTATTCAGCATTATAATTCCGACCGTTCTATGACAGTTTCCTCCGCAGTGCTTACCGGTTATAATACCGACAGGGTTACAAAAGACATTCTTGAGAAAGTAGGCAAGCTAAGACTGCCGGAAGGTTTTACGATCATACCCGGTGGTGAGATAGAAAGCAGGAGAGAAAGCTTTGGCGGTATCGGAACTGCAATTCTTGTCGCAATTTTCGGGATATTTGCAATATTAATACTGGAGTTCAGAACATTCAAAAGTACCCTTATTGTGCTTTCAGTAATACCACTAGGTATTATAGGCGGATTATTATTTCTCTATATAACAGGAAACACTCTTTCATTCACTGCAGCAATAGGTTTTGTCGCACTAATCGGGATTGAGATCAAGAACTCAATTTTGCTTGTTGATTTCACCAACCAGTTGAGAAGACAGGGAACGGCACTCGATGAAGCAATAATAAAGGCCGGGGAGATAAGGTTTCTTCCTGTTATCCTGACAACTCTTACGGCAATAGGAGGTTTGCTCCCCATCGCACTCGGGAAATCAAACCTCTATTCACCCCTGGCCTGGGTGATTATCGGCGGTCTGATTACATCAACACTGCTTGCACGGCTTGTTACTCCTGTTATGTATAAATTACTGCCACCTGAAATGAAATTTCCGTGAGTTTGAAGGACAATCTTATTAAATATATATGTGAATCCTTTATAATGAAGCAATACACTAAAGGCAGGCAACATTTTTTAGTAACATTGGCTATTTTTCCGGCTGTGCTTGTTAACTTTAAGGTCATAAAGAGTTTTGGAGATCAGCTATTGTATAACTTATAAAAGATTTTTTATGGATGCGTTTATATTGGCAGAGTCGTATTGGAAAGATATGAAAGACCAGGAAATTGAAGTTGCCGTTTTACCCTGGGGTGCAACAGAAGCCCATAACCTGCATCTTCCGTTTTCAACAGATAATATTATGGTTGAGAGGATTGCAAGAGATTCGGCACGTGTGGCATGGGAGAAAGGTGCAAGAGTTATAGTACTGCCGGTTATTCCATTCGGAGTAAACACAGGACAGATGGACATCAGGTTAAATATTAACCTGAATCCTTCAACGCAAATGGCTATTCTTGATGATATTACCGATGTCTTAAACGGGCATGGAATACATAAGTTTCTTATTTTGAACGGGCATGGAGGAAATGACTTCAAACAGATGATCAGGGAACTTGGATTAAGATATCCTGAGATGTTCATCTGTTCTGCTAACTGGTTCCAGTCATTCAATAACTCAGACTATTTTGAAAACGGGGGAGGTCATGCCGATGAAATGGAGACAAGCATAATGCAGTTCATTGTTCCCGATATGGTAAAGCCTTTGAATGAGGCCGGCGATGGGAAAGGAAGGGAATTTAAAATAAAAGCATTGAGTGAGAAGTGGGCCTGGGCTGAACGTCGCTGGTCGGAAGTCACATCTGATACCGGCATTGGAAATCCCATGCTGGCGGATTCCGGGAAGGGGGAACGATGTTATAATGAGATCATTGAAAAGATAAGTGTACTGCTTACAGAACTGGCCGGGGCAGATATAGATAACTTATATGAATAGACAAACTTCGGCCCGTAATGTCGTTCTGGCGTCAATAATGACAATCCTGGTCACTTCATGCAGACAGGGATCATTTGATTCGCTGCGGAGCAGGATAGATCTTGGCGGTAAGTGGCAGTTTGCCATGGACACCACCGGTGAAGGCATCTCTTCGCAATGGTACCTTAAACAATTGGCTGACTCTATAGTTTTGCCGGGCACCATGGATGAGAACAGTAAGGGAATCCCTAATACCAATCATAACGAGACAATGAGATTGTCGAGGGAATTTATTTATGCAGGAAAAGCCTGGTACAGGAAGCTTGTTGATATACCTGCCGGATGGAAAGGCAAACATATCACCCTGAAGATGGAGAGAACAAAACCCTCAACTGTATGGGTTGATTCTGTCCTTACAGGCAGCAATAATGATATCCTTACTGAACAGGAATATGATCTCAGCAGGTACATGACCCCCGGTAAACATACACTTACAATACTTATTGACAACGGCAAGGGTTCCGTCCCTGATGGCATAAAAGGTTCACATGCCTGGACGGAGCATACACAGGGTAACTGGAATGGCATCACAGGCTCCTTTTGTCTTGAAGCTTCTGCTCCCGCCTATATAGGGAATGTCATGGTTTATCCTGATGTAAATTCGAAAAGTATAAAAGTCAGCATCAGGGTTTTTGACAGGGGTGGTATAAGAGGTAAAAAGGAGATCCTTCTAAGGGCTTATTCCTGGAATACAAGAAAAATAAGGACAGTTGCAGAAAGATCATACAAGGTATCGCTGAAGGAAGGAGCGAATATTGTGGATTTAACGTACAGGATCGGGAACAGGATGGAGTTATGGAGTGAATTTAACCCGGTACTTTACAAACTTGTGGTAACCCTGAAGGATGGAGATAATATTGATAATAAGTCGGTTGATTTTGGAATGAGAAAGTTTGCCACAAGCGGTACCCGGTTTACTATTAATGGCATAAATACTTTCCTGAGAGGTAAGCATGACGCGTGTGTTTTCCCGCTTACCGGTCATCCTCCAATGGATCTTGATTCATGGCTCAGGGTTTTTCGAATTGCTAAATCATATAATATTAATTTTTACAGGTTTCATTCATGGACCCCTCCTGCTGCAGCATTTGAGGCTGCCGATATGGAGGGTATATACATGCAGCCGGAACTGCCTTTCTGGGGCAGTATGGACAAGGATAAAAAGGATCTTAACTCATTCCTGCTCAAGGAAGGAGATCATATCCTGGAAGACTATGGAAACCATGCTTCCTTTGTTATGTTTGCCCTGGGGAATGAGCTTTCCGGGGACCAGGGACTGATGAAAGACTTTCTGAAACACTTCAGGTCTGTTGATAACAGGCACCTGATGGCTTATGGATCAAATAATTACCTGGGATTACGGGGACAGGCTGAGGGTGAAGATTATTATGCTGCCTGCCGTGTAGGTGCTGATACAGGTAATTCTTATGGCACCCAGATTCGGGGTTCATTCTCTTTTGCGGATGCTTATGAGGGAGGATATATAAACGGTCAGTATCCTTCCACAACGGTTAACTATGCAGGAGCAATATCGCGGTGTACAGTGCCGGCTATAGGTACGGAGGTCGGTCAATACCAGATCTATCCCGACTATGATCAGATAAAAAAATATACGGGAGTGATGAAACCCTGGAATCTTGAAATTTTCCGCGACAGACTGAAGGAAAACAACCTCGGCAGCCAGGCGAAATCTTTTTTCAGGGCATCGGGTGCCCTCAGTGTCATCTGTTATAAAGCCGATATCGAGATGGCTTTGAGAACTCCAGGTTTCGGTGGATTTCACCTGCTTGACCTGCAGGATTTCCCGGGCCAGGGGACAGCACTTGTCGGAATACTCGATGCTTTTATGGACAGTAAAGGAATCATTACACCTGAGGAGTTTGGTAGTTTTTGCAACAGGGTAGTTCCCCTGTTCATTATGGATAAATACTGCTGGACAAACAACGAGACATTTACCGGGGAGATTGAGGTTGCGAACTATTCTGACAGGTCATTTAAAAATCAGCCTGTCAGGTGGGAGTTAATGACTACATCGGGTAAAATTATCGGGCAGGGAGAGACAAAAAAAGACATCGGCAACGGTGGGCTGACCGGTATAACTACACTGAAAACAAACCTTTCAGGGGTTCAGGAGCCGGTAAAGGCATTATTAACAGTTTCACTCACGGGAACAAATTTTAAAAACAGCTGGCCTGTTTGGATTTACCCGCATTCTGTCGATACCAGTGTCCCGAACGACATCACAATTGCAGATAAGATTGATGATGAAATGCTCGGGGTTCTTTCTGCCGGCGGGAAAGTACTTCTTTTTCCTTCTTTAAACGGGATTGCGGAAAATACAGTCGGAGGACTGTTCACCCCCGACTACTGGAACTACAGTATGTTCCGTGGTATTTCTTTATCGAACCATAAGCCCGTTTCACCCG
>Ga0102950_1000069_pt1 | contig 24232 bp, 24 predicted proteins | sample SalPon2A_B_D2_MG_FD_78505 | JGI IMG/M metagenome (GOLD analysis project Ga0102950, IMG submission 78505) | Soil microbial communities from South San Francisco under conditions of wetland restoration - Salt Pond MetaG R2A_B_D2_MG | ecosystem: Environmental > Terrestrial > Soil > Wetlands | place...
ACGATGGGCGAGGGGTTGCTGAAGATGGCAGTGGGACGCCAGCTCTTCCCGTTGTTGAAACTGATTTCAACCGTTTTGATTCCGGCCAGGTTGCCGATCGCGTAACCTGCAAACTCGAAGTTCCGCCCGGATATTTTGGCGCCATCTTTGAGATCGGTAAAGCGGGCATGCGCCCATCGCTCGCACTCGTTGGACCATCCTCGAGATTCCCAGTAGCCGATGTAAGGCTTCTTCACCAGTTCAATGCGCGTTACCCATTTGGGCTGCTTCATACCGAACTTGCCGGGGATGAATATCCGGACCGGATAGCCGTGAATGGGCGGAAGATCCTGCCCGTTCATCTTCCAGGCGAGAAAGTTCTCTTCGTTCCATAGGCGTTCGAGTGTTTGACCCGTGGAGAATCCGTCCGCAGCGTAGATGGCTGCGTGCGTGGCGTTGCCTGAAGGTGTCGCGCGCTCAAGCAAAGGTTTCAGCGGAGTGCCGGCCCATTGGGCATTGCCGATGGCCGTGCCACCGGGAGTGTTGGAGATGCACTCGAGCGTGTAGACTTTTTCAATGCGAGGGAGCTTCAGGAGGTCCTGATAGTTGAGAGTAAAGGGATGATCAACCAGGCCGTCAAACTTTAACTGCCACTTGTCCCGGTCAACGGTGGGAGTTCCGCCCTTGGAAGTGACATAGAACTCGTCGTTGGGCGTAATAGCCATCAGCGCGGCCTTGCTCCCAAAATGCTCATAAGCCTTGACGGAAAGACCGCCGGGGTCACGCATGCCGTTCATCCATTTGGTGGTGAAGGCATATTCAAGCAGGCCGATGCCACCTGCGACCGCGCCGATAATGAGAGTTCGCCGTTCCATAGTGGTATCTTTTAGATGTAGTTGTTGGCACCCAGGTTTCATGATATCGCGGGCGACAGAGGTTTGGACTGATTAATTCGACTCAAAGTTCAAGGGTTCCAGAACACACTCGAGCGCGACTTGCCAGGTTCTATGACGTGGTGGCGCCCGTGTATGGTTTCTGGTCTGCGCTTTTCGAGAGCCGCGCCGCGCGGCAAGCTTATCAAACCGCCGGTCTTTGCGGGAACGAGCGCGTGCTGGAAGTTGCGGTGGGTGGTGGCGAATTCTTTGCAGGGCTGGCAAAGGCGCCAGGGTTGGAGCGGTGCGTCGGTGTGGATCTTTCCGCGCCCATGCTGGCTCGCACCCGAAGAAGGCTGGCCGCCGGGAGCATTGCTCCTGGTGATCTCATCCGGGCAAACGCATTTGCTTTGCCCTTCGCTGCCGCGGCATTTGATATCCTGTTCAACCTTTATATGGTGGACCTTTTGCTGGAGGATGACGTTCCCGCCGTGCTGCGGGAATTTGCCCGCGTGCTCAGACCCGGGGGGCGGCTCATTCTATTAATCATGGCGCGGCAGGCAGAATGGGTGAATGCCATCTGGATGTGGCTTTATCGCCGTTCGCCTCTGATGACGGGCGGCTGCCGGCCGGTGCCCGTGGCAGGAATGCTGGAGCAGAACGGCTGGAAAATCAACCTGCGGGAGATGATTTCACAGAGCGGCTTCCGCTCGGAGCTGATTGTGGCGCAATTTGTGCCGGAGACAGTGCAATGAAGGAGGCGCCGCGTGTCAGTCACCGCTGGCAGTTCTGCTCGCGTTGCAACCACATGATGTTTGAATTTTACGCCTCAGTGGACGGCCACTTCGGCCTGGCCAGCCTTTCAGGCAGCAGGCAGGTTGAAGGGCCGTCCTCCCGCTGTGAAGTACAATGCTTGAAGTGCGGCGCACGCTATCGTCTGCTCGACCGGCTGGACGCCATGGGGCAGGCCGTGAACCGGACCTGACTCGGGGCCTTCACTACAGTTGATCTTTTAATGCCATGTCAGAATATCATTTCACACCGGATACTCTTGGCGCTTACCTGGCGGAGCGTGGACTGGTTAATGATCCGGCCGCACTTTCCATACAGGAACTGGGCGGCGGGGTTTCAAACCTTGTTTCGCTCGTCGAAGGGCCTGGAATCCGTTGGGTCGTCAAGCAATCGCTCGGCAAGCTGCGAGTGAAGGATGATTGGAAATCACAGCGCACGAGAATATTTCGCGAGGCTGGTGCGATCCAGTCGCTCGGGTCCATCCTGGATGGCGCTGTGCCGCAGGTGGTCCACGTGGACCAAGCGAATTTTCTCTATGTGATGAGCGCGGCGCCGGGGTGCTCGGTGGTCTGGAAGGAGTTGTTGCTGAAGGGACAGGTCAGCATGGAAGTTGCGGAGACGGCGGGCCGACTGCTGGCCGCCATGATCCTGGCCAGCCAGCAGGAGCCGTCATTCAAGGAACAGTTTGCTGACCGGACCGTTTTTGACGAACTCAGGATTGATCCTTATTATCGCATGACGGCGATGAGGCATCCGGAGGCACGCGAAGCGCTGGAACAACTGATCGAAGATTCATGGAAAATTAAGACGTCGCTCGTCCATGGTGACTACAGCCCGAAAAACATGCTGGTACAAGGTGGCAGCATCTTCCTGATTGATTTTGAGGTCGTTCACTGGGGCGATCCCGCTTTCGATTCGGCGTTCCTGGTGAACCACCTGATGCTGAAGGCGTTCCATCAGCCACGGTTCGCAGAACTGTATTTTCAGGCTGCGCGCACCTTTTGGCAGGCGCTGAACTGTGGTCTTAAGGACGCTCGAACATTGAATTTTGAAGCGATGACGGTGCGACATCTCGGAGGCCTGATGCTGGCCCGGATGGACGGCAAGTCGCCCGTGGAATACATCTGCGACGAGGGTGTCAAAGCCCGTGTCCGGCTTACTGCGAAACGCCTGCTTGCAGAGAGGCCGGGGTTGTTCGACGGAACGCTTGAGATGGTGGCGCAAAAAGCAGTGGAAGCATAATCTAAATGATGAGGAACAGGAGAGTAGATGGCGAGAATTCTCGAAATTTATGCCCGTGAGGTCCTTGATTCGCGGGGCAATCCTACACTTGAAGTTCAGGTCACGCTCGAAGATGGGGCAAGGGGTGTCGCGATAGTCCCGGTCGGCGCCTCAACGGGCACGCACGAGGCGGAGGAACTGCGGGACGGCGAACTCAACCGATACGGCGGCATGGGCGTTGTCAAGGCGGTCCGGAACGTCGAGCGAGAAATTCCCCAGGTGCTGGTGGGCCTGGAAGCCGCTGATCAGACTCTGGTGGATGACACCTTGATCCAGTTTGACCAGACCCCCAACAAACGGCGTCTGGGTGCGAATGCAGTCCTGGGCGTTTCACTCGCCGTGGCACGCGCGGCGGCAAATTCAGCCCGGTTGCCGCTCTACCGTTACTTGGGAGGCGCGGCGGCGAATGAATTGCCGGTTCCTATGGTGAACATCATGAGTGGCGGAATCCATGGCGGCGGCAACATCGACTTCCAGGATTTCATGCTGGTTCCTCTACGCGCTGGCACGTATTCACAGGCGTTGGCGGATGTGAATGCTGTGTACCGGGCGGCGAAAACAGTGCTGAAGGATCGGGGCGTTTATCGGGCCGGAGTTGCCGATGAAGGTGGATACGCGCCGGCTCTGGAAACCAACGAGTCGGGTTTTGATGTGATGGTTGAAGCTATGGAACGAGCGGGCCTGGAGCCGGGCAGAGACGCCGCCATCGCCGTGGACGTGGCGGCCAGCCACTTCTGCGAGCGCGGAAATTATTGCCTGAGGGTGTCGGACGAAGAACTGGATGCAGACGACATGGTGGAAAGACTGGCGAACTGCGTCGACCGCTACCCGATACTTTCCATCGAAGACGGGCTGGATGAGGAGGACTGGGAAGGCTGGAAATCGCTGACAGACCGGCTGGGCGACCGCTGCCAGTTGATCGGCGATGACCTGTTTGTCACCCACCCCGTTCGGCTTGAGCGAGGCATCGAGGAGGGAATTGCCAACGCCATTCTGGTGAAGATCAATCAGATTGGGACCTTGACCGAAACACTGGACGTGATCAGCTTGGCGTTGCGCAATGGCTATCAGCCGGTGATTAGCGCGCGGTCTGGCGAAACCGAAGACGACTTCATTGCCGATCTTGTCGTGGCCACGGGAGCATCGCTCGTTAAGATAGGGGCTATCACGCGTTCGGAACGTTTGGCCAAGTACAATCGCCTGAAGCGGATCGAGCAGGAACTAGGCTCGCATGCCTTGTACCGCGGGGCAGAGGTCTTTTCCACTCTTCTTGAGGTAAAGCCCGGTTAGTGGCAGTATTAAGAACAAGCAGTGGGGGACAAACGAAGAACCTTTCCGGTGGTTTCAATGAGATCTCTCAGATTCAATCCGCGCAGAAGATACTTTGCCGTGCTGTTGATCCTGGGTTTGGTGGCGCTGTCGCCTGTCCTTCTATATGCGGTTGAGAGGTTTAATTTCCAGCCGGGCTTCAACCTGTTTTCACGGGATCAGGATGTTGAAGTGGGCCGGAAAGCATCTGCTGAAATCGACAGCAATCTTCCTCTCATTCAGGATGGCCAGGTGGACGGCTATGTGAGCGGGCTGGGAATGAGGCTTTCGGCAGTTGCTCCCAATCAGTCGGGCGGGGCGAAATACCCCTGGACTTTCAGGGTGGTGAATAGCTCCGAAATTAACGCCTTTGCTTTGCCGGGAGGCTTTATTTATGTAAATCGCGGAGCCATTGAGGCAGCGCAGGACGAAGCTCAGATTGCAGGGGTTCTTGCCCATGAGGAAGGCCATGTGGTGATGCGACACGGCACTCACCAGGCATCTGAAATGATGCTCGCCCAGGCCCCGCTTTCCATCCTTGCGGGATTACTGGGCCAGAGTTCGAGCCTCGCAAGCCAGTTGGCGCAGCTGGGCTTGAGCTTTGGTGTCAACTCCATCCTCCTGCGAAATTCGCGCAGCGCGGAATCGCAGGCTGATGAGGTGGGCACTTACATCCTCTACCGCGTGGGATATGATCCCCATGCCATGGCGCAGTTTTTCGAAATTATTCAGAGGAAATATCCACAACAGACGATCCAGTTTTTTTCCGACCACCCCAATCCGGGGAATCGCATCCGAAATGTTGATGAGGAAATTCCCAGGCTGGGTCCCGGGAAAAACTGGAAGGAGGACAGCCCTGAATTTCAGGCCGTGAAACGGAAACTTCAGCACATGCCTCCTGCCCCTAAACCCAAACCGCAGAAATAGCGGTATTCGCAAGTGTGAACCGCTTGATTGCAGTTAAAAAAATGTCAGCCACCGAATCGCCCCTCAATCTTGTGCGCGGCTCCGCAAAAGCCCCGGATGGGCGGAACTCATCCGCCTTGGCAGTGACGGTGTCGCTGCGCTGTTTGGCGAACAACGGAGGTTAATTGGCAGGATCGATGGAGTGGTTGAGCGGCTGCACTATTCCGCAAAAGAGGAGCGATGGTTTGTTCAATACCAGGTGGGCGACTCAGAGCTTTTTCCTGTGCGGATATCGCCCGGCCTGCTGGAAGCGAGCAAGGCGCTCGAACGACCGGAGGTTGATTGGCGTCTCCAAAACTACAAGTTGAGCGGAAATATCAGGGGTACCATCCGAGCCGCTGCAACCGAATCAGGGCAGAGATTCATTCGGTTCGCTTTGAATGACTGGCGCAAGGTGGGTGCGTTTGCGGCCCTGGCGAGGGCCAAAAACAATCTGGTCTCGAATCCCCGCAGGGGCATGCGTGGATTTCCCCTTTGCAACTCGGAGATAATGTTAAGGAAAGGTAAATAGAATGATTTATCAGGTGAAATCGAAGAAGTCTCTTTCTGACGTCACACGCGATCTGGAGACTGCGACCAAGCGACACAAGTTTGGAATCATGGGCATGCACGACTTGAAATCCAAGATGAAGGAAAAGGGAGTTGATTTTGAGCACGACTGCCTGATTTTCGAAGTTTGCAACCCGCAACAGGCTAAGAAAGTGCTGGAAAAGAACGCAGAGATATCAACCGCTCTTCCGTGCCGCATTTCTGTTTACAGCGAGGGTGACGAGGTTGTTCTGGCAACGCTGAAGCCGACGGCCATGTTGGGGCTTTTTGATACTGCAGGCCTTGAGCACGTTGCCCAGGAAGTGGAAGAGGCCGTCTTTGCCATCATGCAGGAAGCGGCACAGTAGGTGACGCGGCACGGCCGGCCGTAGGCCCGAGGGCTACCGGCCGGAATAAGGCCGGGATTGAACAGTACTTTCCTGCACGGGACGTGGTCTCGACTCAAACATTGTGTTAAGATTTTCGAGGTTGAAAATAAAAACGTTTTATAGCCAGACGCCGGCCGTGACGATAGGTTTTCGCTCCGGCGTTGGCTGCACAGAGGAAGTGAAGTCACATGTCGGGCCACTCAAAATGGGCAACGATCAAGCATAAGAAGGGCGCAGCGGATGCCAAGCGAGGCAAGGTCTTTACCAAGCTGATCAAGGAGATCGCTGTGGCGGCCCGCATTGGAGGCGGCGATCCCGATGCCAATGCGCGCTTGAGGACGGCAATTGCCGACGCCAAGGCAGTGAATATGCCGGCGGACAACATCAAGCGGGCTATCCAACGGGGTACGGGTGAACTCCCGGGCGTGCAGTACGAGGAAATTGTGTACGAGGGATACGGTCCAAGCGGCGTTGCACTGATTCTGGAAGTTGCCACGGACAATCGCAACCGGACCCTTGCGGAACTTCGCCACATTCTCTCAAAACATGGTGGGAACCTGGGTGAGTCAGGCTGCGTAATGTGGATATTCAACAAACGCGGCTACATCGTGGTTGAAAAGGCCAAAGCTGAAGAAGACGCTCTGTTGGAACTGATTACCGAAGCCGGGGCTGAGGACATGAAAGAGGACGGGGAGAACTGGGAAATCTTTTGTTCGGTTGAGAGCTTTCAGTCGATCGTTGACGCCCTTAACAAAGCGGGCATCACTCCTGCGGTTGCCGAGCTTTCGATGATTCCTCAGACCCAGGTAAAACTCTCCGGGAAGCCTGCAGACCAGGTGTTGCGGCTGATGGACGAACTGGACGAGCATGAAGATGTCCAGCATGTCTATGCCAACTTTGATATTGAAGACTCCGAATTGCAATCGTTGGCCCAGCAGGCCGGCTGAAAGGCCTTCCTGAGGCATGGTGCGGAGGAACCTCATGGGCTTTCCCTCAAGGGTAATGATACCTTGCTGAGTAACCCGGTTGGCGCTATGGTGCAGGTCTCAATCTCATCAAGTCATCACAAAGAATATCGGAAGCGGGTGCTGTGCCTGGTCGTCGCGCTTCTCATGTCCGCATGGGCTGCGGTCCCGTCATTTTCTGCGCAGCAGGCGGACACTACACCAACCTTGACCTACATCAAGGTAATGAAGGGCAGCGTCCCGGAATACACTGCCCTTACGGTGGATGCGAACGGCAACGGCACCTATGACGGCCGGCAGCTGGATGAATCTCCCAGGCCCCGTTCTCTGAAGCTCACACCTGAGACGACCCGGACCTTGTTCCAGATGGCGGCAGCGCTAGGAGACTTCCATTCGATTCGGCTTGAGAGCCGCAAGAAAGTTGCCAGCCTGGGATTGAAGACCTTTATCTACCGGCACGACAGCCAGGAAAACAAGGTGGAGTTCAATTACACACGGAACAAACGAGCTGAGGAACTGTTGAGCGTCTTTGAAGGCATCGCAGACGTGGAGCAGCATATTGGGACGCTGGAATATTCCTCCCGATATGACGTCCTTGGACTGCCCTCCGCGCTGACCCGCGTTGAAATTGATCTCGACAATAAAGCGTTAGTGGATCCTCAACTGATGGTTCCGATTCTGGAAAAGATCGCGGGAGACTCGCAGTATCTTCACATTGCGCAGGTCCGCGCAGCGGATATTCTTCGCCGCATTCAGAGCTCCAGATACACGGGCAAGGAAGACTGCCGATGAGGCCCGTGTTGCCCTTGATGCGTTGAAGGAATCCGTTATTTTCGTCGTAACCTTTTACTGGCTAGTGTTATGATGTCGTAGGGCTTTCTATAACAGCCACGGAGGTGTGCCATGAAGATCAATCGGTCGCCCGGGGGTTATTGGCTGTTCGTTCTGCTCGTTGCTGCATTCATCTCTTCTACACTGGTTCTGACTCCCGCTAAGGCACAGTCTAATTCCCAGGTTCGTATCGTGCGTCTCAGCTTCGTAGAAGGTACTGTGCGAATGTACCGTCCCGACGCTGACCAGTGGGCCAAGGCCTTCGTCAATACACCCATCCAGGAGGGTTTCAAAATTGCGACGGATGCCAACAGTTTTGCAGAAGTCGAATTTGAGAATGGGTCTACAGCGCGCCTGGGCCAGTCGAGTGATCTCGACTTTACCAGGCTGGCGCTGTCGCCTGAAGGCGGCAAGATCAACGACCTGACCCTCGCTCAGGGTTACGCCACGTTTGCTTTCACCCCGGAAAAGGGCGACGTTTACAATGTGGCTGCTGCCGGCTCAACCTTTGGCGCGTCGTCCAAGTCGATGTTTCGACTTGATGTTAACCAGGAGAGCCAACGGCTGGAGGTTTTTAAGGGAGCGGTTGCGGTTCAGAGTCCCTATGGGAACGAGAGTGTTGCGCGGAACCAGGTTCTGGAACTGAAAGCGAGCGGCACGAATCATTTGCAGATTTCCAATGGAATCACGGAAGATGCCTGGGATCACTGGGTCGACAAGCGGCAGCACACGGTAACGGTTGCCGTCAATAAAGCCGCCCCGGCAGGGGGTGGTCTTTATGCAGGCAGTTCCCTTTATGGCTGGAGCGATCTTTCCTACTTTGGGGCCTGGAACTATTTGCCGGGTGTCGGAAGTTGCTGGTCGCCGATGATGGGAGCGGGATGGACCCCCTATTCGATCGGCCGCTGGTCGTGGTATTCCGGCCTGGGCTATACATGGATTTCCGCCATGCCCTGGGGCTGGCTACCTTTCCATTACGGCAGTTGGATTTACCCGGCGAGTGTTGGGTGGTGCTGGATGCCTGGAGGCTTTTCTGCCTGGTCTCCCGCGCTGGTCACATGGTACCAGGGTTCTGGATGGGTGAGTTGGTCTCCCAGAACCTACTCGGGCAGCTTCAATACGCCGGTGAATTGCCGGGCCGGCCAAAACTGCTCGGTTGCGGTTAGCAGCAACACGTTCCAGGGAGGACGGGCCATTTCCCCCAACGATGTCATTCGGGTCAAGCCTTTCCACGGGCGTGTGGTGGATTCACCGACCATTCCGCTCACGCGCAGCCTGCGGTTGCCGGGACCTGCTGTTGACGGCTCGGGGCTGGCCTCAACGTCTCGGAGTTCCGGGACCTCTACGCTTCGTGTCCGGCGAATGGGTGCTGCCCCAACCAGGGTTTTTTCTCAGAGCGCCATTCGTGGTTCCTGGCACATGCGGCCGCACGCGCCTGCCCTTTTTGACCGACAGACAGGCCGTTTTGTTAACAGGACCGGACCTGCGATTAACAATGACATGCTTCTACGGCCGCAGAGAGGAATGCGTCGTCCGAGAAATAATGCCGGACTGGCCTCAATCCCCGTTTCTAACCTGGCCACGCATGGTGGCGCAATGCGCCACCCCGGTTCACTGACCCCATCCGCGCAAGCTGCTGGGAACGCGGCACTGCGCTCCTCCCGGCCCCGGCCGATGCCCAACTTCCGCGAGGAAAGAAGAATGATGAAAATGCAGCAGAGGATGGAGCGGCAGCAGGTTCGCAGGGAGATGCGGATGGAAAGACAATCCCGTATGAGGCAGCAGCGTATGGAGCGACCGTCTTCGAGTCGTTCTACTGGTGGATTCGGCAGGAACCAAAGCATGGGTGCGGGGCGCTCCTCCGGCCAGATGGGCGGGAGCATGCGCGAGAGTGGCATGGGTGGTGGAATGCAAAGTCATAGTATGGGCGGTGGCGGTATGCGAGGTGGTGGCATGCGAGGCGGCGGCCCGCACGGTGGCGGTCCGCACCATTGAGCGCAAAGGTTTAGAGTTTGTTTGAAAGTGCAGTCAGGGTAAGTCTAGAGGACGATGATTCCTGCGTAGCCAACCACTGATTCTGTTTCCCCGCCGGCGTCAGCTGAGGTTGCATGCCTGATGAGGCGTGCCTCGCGGGCGCCGAGGTCTTTTGCGGCCGTTAGCATGGCGACCGTGGGCGCGTATCCGCACATTGAGATATCCTCATCGCGAACCACCTGGAGAAGCCCCTCAGGATCAAGCTGAAGAATCTTCTCGATGGCCTTGTTGTCCTTTTCACGGGTGACGAGGTCCGGCTCATAGTGGTTCATGTCACTTGAAGCGACAACGAGTACGGGTTCCGGAGACCGCTCGATGGCATCCGCAATGGCGTGGCCCAGCAGTTCGAGGGATGCATAATCCGCCACCGCAATGGCGATAGGAACAAACTTGAGCGTACTGGACAGTCGCTGGAGGAAGGGAAGCTGGACTTCCAGCGAATGCTCACCCGCATGTGCCTGGGCGTCTTCGGTCAGGAGGGGACACTTTTCACTGATGCTTCGAGCGAGTTCAGTGTCCAGCGGGACCTGGCCGAGAGGAGTGAGCCAGTTGCCCGTAGACATCACCGCCAGCAGTGAGCCTCGGGCCCAGTGGTTGGGGCCCAGAATCACATAGCGCGAACGCGCCGGCAGCAGGCGGTAAACGGCGCCGGCAACATGCCCGGAGTACATATATCCCGCGTGCGGCACAACACATCCAATGGCAGAGTCGGTCGTTTTTTCGTCCGGGGACTCGGGCTCCAGGTATTGGTCTACCTCGCGCACAAGAGCTTCGCGTTTGAGAGGATAAAAGCGTCCGGCCACGGCTGGGGAACGCACTGATGCGGGTTCCATAAAGAAATCGTAGGCACCTGTCGCGAGGGTTGTCAAGGTCTCTAGCGCCCAAGTTCGGCGCCTGCGTCGAGGTAGTGCAACAGTTGGAAATGGGTTTCGATGGCGAGCTGGCCGGGCGGCTGGATATGCCTATTCCTTGTCTTGTTCCACCACGATCTTGAGAGACCGAAGGAACTTGGCGTCCTCGGTGGTCAGAAGGAACTCCGGCTCTTTAAGGTGCGTTTCTGCTGTGAGGTCGTGTTGATGGACAGTTCCGGTCTGGCCCTGTTTGTTGAAACCGATGGTGACTTCCAGAACCAGAAAGAGGTCGTAACCCGCAGCCCGGATGCGGCCCATTACCTCTGAAATGTTGTCGGAGTCAGCTAAGGATTCGTTGATCGCCTGACCTAGTTCCTTGATCAACTGTTTGAAATTGTCGTCAAGCTGCAAAAATGATACCTTTCACGCTTCAATTTGTGTTCCTCTTGCATTCTATGTTTCGCCTTGAGGCAGTGTCAAGACAGGGGATCGTGAGAGGACATTGACGCAGGAAAAGGTTAGCTTTACCATCGAAATGTTGGACCTTTTCCGTTGCACGAGGCCGTTGCGACTATGCCAGCCACGTCAAACTCGTTCATGCGGCGCCTGTTCTGCCGGGCGCAGCAGGTGTTTCACCTGTTGATTGCTGTGCTGTTTCTTTTTTTCACATTGGCCGGAATTTCAGTGTCGATGAAATTGTGGCAGGATTATCAGGAGATTCCGAGCCAGGGGGTATGGGGCTTCGGCATGGTTGCCTGCTTCACCGTCCTGCTGTTGATTTTCTGCCTTTACTCTTTTGTGAAAGCCAGAAGCGTGCGATGAGGCCAATGCCGCCGCACGGGTTTTACGCAAACAATATTCGCATACGCAATTCTCAACCATTCTGATGAACGATTCTCGCGACAGTAGAAAAGCACCCGATCCCGTCTCCCCCGCTGCCAGGCCGCCTGACAGCCCCTTCGACCGCCCGGATGATATCTCGGGCTGGGATTCCATTCAGGAACTTGGGCTTCCGGGTCAATACCCATACACCCGTGGCGTTTATCCGGGCCAGTACCGAAGCCGCCTCTGGACCATGCGCCAGTACGCAGGCTTCGGCTCGGCCCGGGAATCCAACCAGCGTTACCGCTATCTGCTTTCGAAGGGAACCACCGGGCTTTCGGTGGCGTTCGATCTTCCTACCCAGATTGGGATTGATTCAGACCATCCGCTGGCGCAGGGTGAAGTCGGCCGCGTTGGCGTGGCGATTGACTCTCTTGAAGACATGGAAGTGCTGTTCGAGGGCATTCCGCTCGAACGGGTTTCCACTTCCATGACTATCAACGCCACCGCCCCGATCCTGTTGGCGCTTTATTTTGCTACGGCAGAGAGACAGGGCGCGGATCTCAAGAGGCTTTCCGGCACCGTGCAGAATGACATTCTGAAGGAATACATCGCGCGCGGCACCTATATCTATCCTCCCAAGCCGTCAATGCGCCTGGTAACCGATATTTTTGCATTTTGCCGGGCACACGCACCCGAGTGGAACACTATTTCGGTGAGCGGGTATCACATTCGCGAGGCCGGTGCGACCGCAGCGCAGGAGATCGCTTTCACGCTTGCGAACGGCATCGCTTACATATCGGCAGCGATTGATCGTGGTCTCGATGTGGACGAAGTGGCGCCGAGAGTTTCCTTTTTCCTCAACGCCCATAATAATTTCCTGGAAGAGATTGCCAAGTTCCGCGCGGCGCGCCGCATGTGGGCGCATATTATGCGCGGACGCTTCAAAGCTAAGAATCCGCGATCGTGGGCTTTCCGCTTTCACACTCAGACGGCCGGTTCGACCCTCACCGCGCAGCAGCCAGACACCAATATCGTTCGTGTGGCCTTGCAAGCACTGTCGGCCGTGCTGGGTGGGACTCAATCGCTCCATTCGAACTCGCGGGACGAGGCTTTAGCCCTGCCTACGGAAGCTTCGGCCCTGCTGGCGTTGCGCACCCAGCAGATCATAGCCTATGAAAGCGGAATCACGAACACGGTTGACCCTGTTGCCGGCTCCTACACTATTGAGAAACTCACCAATGAACTTCAGCAGGTGGCCGAAGCCTACATCGATAAGATTGATGGCCTGGGTGGAATGTTGGCGGCGATTGAGAGAGGCTTCGTCCAGCGTGAAATTCAGCAGGCCGCGTATGAGTACCAGGCCGAAATAGAAAACGGCTCACGGGTGATCGTGGGTGTCAATAGATATCAGGAAGGGCCCCGGCAGGAGATTCCGATCCTGCGGATTGATCCGCAAATTGAACGGAAGCAGGTTGAGCGGTTGCAGAAGCTCCGCGCAGGGCGCGATTCGGGGAGGGTTGGCCGTGAGTTGCGTGAGGTGGAAGCTGCGGCCCGAGGTAAGCGCAACTTGCTGCCTGCGATTCTTGAGGCGGTCAAAGCGTACGCCACAGTGGGAGAAATTTCAGGTACTCTGGCAGGTGTTTTCGGCCACTACCAGGAATCGGTGGTTATCTAATGGCCGATTTGACGTTTCTCGGAGCAACGCAGACCGTAACCGGTTCGAAATACCTCCTGGAAGCGGGCGGCGAACGCCTGATGATTGATTGCGGGCTTTTCCAGGGTCATAAAGAACTCCGGCTGCGTAATTGGAATCCCTTTCCCGTGGATCCTGCCAGTATCCAGTGGGTCGTCCTGACACACGCCCATCTTGACCATACGGGCTACTTGCCGCGGCTGGTGAAGGAGGGTTTTCATGGCCAGGTTTGGGCATCGTCGGCGACGGTAGACCTTTCCAACCTTACGCTGCCGGATTCCGGCCATTTGCAGGAAGAAGATGCTTTCTATGCCAATAAGAAAGGCTTCAGCAAACACAAGCCCGCTCTTCCGCTTTATACCCGCGACGAAGCCGTCAAGTCGCTGGAGATGTTTCGGGCATTCAACGATTCCAGACCACTGGAGCTTTCGCCTCACTTCAAACTAAAGTTTATTCGCGCCGGGCACATCCTGGGCGCCCGCATGGTGGAAGTGACCGTCACCGAGGCAGGGAAGGCGGTCAAGGTGCTGTTTTCCGGTGATATTGGCCGGTTCCCGCAGTTGATCATCCGTGAACCTGGTGTTCCGGATGCAATTGATTACCTCGTTTGCGAATCCACCTACGGAGACCGGCTTCATCCAACTGACGATTACCAGGCACGGCTCGCGCAAACTGTTGAAAGGACAGCGGAGCGCGGTGGTTCCGTCATCATTCCGTCGTTCGCCATCGGGCGGACCCAGGAGTTGCTTTATCTTTTTCGTCTGCTGATTGACCGGAACCAGATGCAGGATCTTCCCATTCATGTGGATAGCCCGATGGCGATTGATGCCACGGATATCTACCGAAAGCACCACGAAGACCATAACCTGCAAACGGATGAGTTTGAGGCTGGCGGGCACCGATTGTTTGCCCAGCCGAATGTCCATTTTGACCGTTCAGTGGAAGCGTCAAAGGCTTTGAATGAGTGCCGATATCCTACCATTATCATTTCGGCCAGTGGAATGGCCACTGGCGGCCGGGTGCTCCATCACCTTGCCAGGTGTTTGCCTGACCATCGCAACACCATTCTGTTCGTGGGTTTTCAGGCGCCGGGAACCCGCGGGCATACCATCCAGTCGGGTGCGGAAACCGTCAAGATGCACGGCCAACAGGTTCCTGTTCGAGCACAGGTTGAGACTATTGAGAATTTAAGCGCCCATGCCGATTATCACGAGATATTGGACTGGCTTGAAAAATTTCCATCTCCACCGCGAAAGACGTTTTTGACCCATGGCGAACTACACGCTGCCAAAGGACTTCAGGATAAGATAGCGGAAAACCTGGGATGGAAATCCGAGGTCCCTTCTTACCTTGGAAAAGTTTCGCTTGGAGAAATTTGACAGGCCAGCCTACTATACTCCTATCTTGCATCCTTCAACTTCTTCTTGAACCGGGTGGCCAGACTGTAATTTGAGCAACTGCGTCAATTGCCCACGGTTTTTAATTGGGATGGCTGTGCAAATAAATGGTTTGCGAAGCCCACTTACTGGGTATAATGGGCTAGTTAAATGGCAGGGGCGCATGAGTGAACCTGTCCAAAAACTGTACTGTAGTACAGTTGTGTTTGCAGAACGAGAGCCTTAGAGTCATAGTGCGATCAGAGCTATTGATGGATTACTAACTCATCGCCACGCGCCAGCCGGGAGGGGGAAGGCATGGTACGCAATGACAAAATTTTCAGCAGGGCCGTACTACGCCCGCCTGAGCCCACTTTCGGTCAACGCATGCCTTCTTTCCCGGGTTCATGAGATACCTTGTCTCATCGTCTCATCAAGTCTCAACAAGCCAAATTTGAAGTTTTACTGGAGGGAAAATGAATACGCCACTGTCTCTCGTGCAGGAATTGCGCGGAATCAGAGGAGGGCAGAAACATAGCCAGTCGGATCTTGAAGGTCTGCTTTCAGAAATTCGCGAAGCCCGTCGCGAGTGGCAGGAACAGGTGGATCAGGCACAGAATCTCCTTCACGAATTGCTGACTTCCATTGCCGAGCTTTCCGGTGTGGAACTTCCGGGACTTGCAGGTGGCGACAAACAAGGTGGAGATAATTCCCTCCGGTTGGGATTCAAGACGCTCAAGGATCGTATTAAGAATGAGTTGGAGGGTTTTGCATCAACCTCTGCAGCAGAAGCTGCCAAAAGCGCTCACAGCCAGAGCTCTGTTGTGCTGGAACCGCTCGAAAAGGAATTGAACGCGCGAATGGACAACCTTGCCGAGGAGTTTCGCGGAAAGTTGCAGGCGCGCCTGGAGCGCGAACAGGAGAAACTGGCAGATCAGGTCAAGGTTCGTGCTGACGAGGTGCTGCAGAGCAAAATGAACGATTTTGCCGAGTGGATCAAGCTGATGACAGAAGGCACCGTGTCGTCAGTTCCGGCGGAGGTTCAAAAGTCTCTTGAGCCCCATGTTGAACAAGTGAAGGAAGGGCTGAAGAACTCTTTCCAACAGCAGCTGAACATGGTGGTTGTGGACTCTGAAAGAACTGTTCAAAGCAAGGTTGAGGTCATCAAGAATGAACTTCAGTCGCTGACCGCGGGGTTAACGGAACAAGCAAGACTGGCTTATTCTCAAACCACTGAAAATGCGATGAAGGATTTTAACAATCGTCTCAGTCTTGCCGTTCAGGAGTCAGCCAGGCAGCTTGAAGCGAATAGCCGGGCACGAACTGATGAAAACGTTAACAGTATCAAGTCGCACATTGACAATGTATCAGCCTCTTCCAAGGTAGAATTCCAGTCTTACATGGACGCTCAGGTGAATGGTTTTAAGGAGAAGTTGATGACTGCTGCGCAGGAGTTGCAGCAGAAGAGCGCGGCAGAGATTGCCACCAATGTTCAGAAAGCCTCACAGGAAGCTTTGAGCGCCTCGGTGGCGCAGGTCAAGCAGCGGCTGGATGAGGCGCTCAACCAATCAAAGGGCGAGTTGAAGTCCACGATGAGTACCATGGTGGAGGATGTTCGAAAACAGATGGGCGACTATGCCTTGTCTGCCCGGGATTCGCTGGCTGGTGACGCGACCCGCCTTTCAGACAACCTCAAGAATCTTGGCAACGAGTTGAAGGCTTCTGAGAAACAACGCATTACCGCCATGGTTGAAAACATGACGAACCTGAGCAGGGAAAGCCTCGAACAACACGCTCAGAACGTCAAACAAGTGGCGGAGATGCAGGTCGAAGAGATTCGAAGGTCCCTCTCGGGTCTTCAGACCAAGATGGCGTCTGACTATGAAGCCCAATTACGCCAGTTTGTGGAAGCACAGCGAAAAGGGATGGTAGAGGAAATTCGGAAGCAGGTGGCTGACGCTTCCTCGGGCGCAGTGGATAAGATCAGGGCTAGTTCGGGGCAGGTTGTTCAAGACCTTTCCGGCAAAGTTAACAAGGAAGTGAACACAGCTACGACCCTTTTGAACCAGTGGGCGCATCAGACCACCACCTGGGCAGAAGCCTCCATCAAAGAGTCGCTGGAATCATACAAGCGCCAGGTGGCTGAGTTTACCAACTCTCTGTTGGAAGATCAGCGATCAACGATTCAGGATAGAATTGGGGACCTGCAGGGCCGTTTGGAGCAGGCCGCCGCTCTTCTTCGAGTAACTAATGCAGGTGCCGGTTCGGCATTAGACCCGGCAAAGGATCACCAGAAGGCATAGTGACCCGCGCCAATCCTACCTAATTGGCGGCAGAGGGCAATATATCAATCGCTGCTGTTGTGTCTTGGTGAGCCGCGGGTTCGGCAACTCAGGGATTTGCCGCAAATAAAGTCAGGCTGAATGACCTGGTCGGGAATCGTGATCAGGTTGCAGGGTTCAGTCCAAGGGGTTTACTGACTTGTTGCATGGCCCTGATGCATGTCTCGATGTGTTCGTTGATGTCTACGCCCAGTTCCCCTGCTCCGGTAACAATGTCTTCCCTCCGCACTGAACGCGCAAACGCCTTGTCCTTCATTCGCTTGCGGACAGACCGTGGTTCCAGACTTTGAATTCGGTCAGGCCTGACCAGTGCGCAGGCTGTGATAAAACCTGCCAGTTCATCGCATGCAAAGAGGGATTTTGCCATGAGTGTGTCACGAGGGACGCCGGTATAATCCGCATGGCCCAGAACGGCGCGTCGTACGTCCTCTGGATATCCCAGGTTGTGCAGGATTTCACTTCCTTTCAAAGGGTGGTCCGGAGGGGTGGGGTATATCTCGTAATCAAAGTCGTGAATGAGCCCGACAACAGCCCACTTTTCTTCGTCTTCGCCAAACTTTCGGGCGTAGACGCGCATGCAGGCTTCAACGGCAAGGCCGTGCCGTCGGAGATTTTCACTCTTGGTATATTCACACAGAAGTTTCCAGGCTTCTTCACGGTCCACGATATCTCCTCCTGAGATTTCCACATTTTACAGCAGCGAGCAGCCCGCGAAATTAGGTCCCATGGCACGTGTGCTGCCATGTCGCCATGCCCGGAAGGGAATACTCGCCATGTTGTCGGGGCACTGGTGAAGTTCCCTTTTCAGGCTGAGCGGTCTAGCGAGTCCTTTGCTGAATTCCTGGCCAGGCGGGCTTTCCAGTAAACTCCCAGCCCACTCAGATACGCGCAAAGCTTTTCGCCGGGCGAGAGCAGTTCCTGTGGTTCCGAGGCGATGGCCTTCCTCTTCCAGATGTGACGGGCGCGCCGCTTCAGCCCGGAGAATAACCACCTGGCGGTGGCCATACGAAGTCCCTTTTCTTCAAGAAGCAGTTTCATGGCAAACGCGACGCTGCCTGCATAGAGCTGGGTGTTGCGCGTTTTCTGGTTCCCGATGTTGTCATCGAATACGTGGGTAACCGCAGCCGCAGGATTGTGGCGGACCCGGAAGCCGTGCTTCAGCACCTGAAGATACATATAGAATTCATCGCCGCCGCCGATCAGAGAGCCCGCACCGAGATCTGGAGGGAACAACGAGTGGTTCTCCAGAAAGCTCTTACGGAATGCCATATTGCACCCAAAGCCCACAGGTTCGCCAAGGATGTACTGATACCACTCAGGGTCAGAGGTGTCCAGTGTCCAATCTGAAAGCGCCCTTTCGCTTGTGTAGTAACGGCTAGACCGTTCGGCAGTGATGGAGAGCGGCCCGGCGGGAATAACCCGTCCGGTAACGCAGCAGACATTCGGGTCTAGAAAGCCTTTGACAATTTCGTCCAGCCAGCCGGGACTGATGAGAACATCGTCATCCACAAAAATGAGGATGTCGCCTTTTGCGCGGGGTACGGCATGATTGCGAGCAATGGAGACGCCGCGCCGCGGCTCGTTCAACAGGCGGAGGGGAAATTGTGAGACGGCTTTGGTGATAGCATCGTTCTGCGGGCCATTGATGACCACAATGATTTCACAGTTTGTGTATCGCCGCGCCTGGGCTGCCAGTCCCTCCAGGCACGGCGTGAGCATAGGTCGCTGCCCGCTTGTACAAAGAATGATTGAAACAGCGGGATGTTCCGGGTGCGGATTCGCAGTCTGCTTGCTCGAACCCAGATCATTGGGTCGCAACCCCGTGCTTTCGCACGTTTGTTTCAAGTTTGCTCTCCTCATAGATGACTGCGTCTTCTGAATTCTACCATCGTTGATCTAGCCTGCCAGTTCCAAAAGGGTGAAGGAATGACCGGTCTTGAAAAGCCCGCCAGAAGCAGATGATCTTCCTGTTATACTAAACAAGATTTTGAGTCCTCGAGAAGCAAGCTGCGGAGGAGCCGGCGTGGACGTTGGAACAGTCTTAAATCTGGCGAATATGCAGATCTTAACGCCATGAAAATAATGGAGTTTCTCAATGCTGGCAACGGTGATGCTTTCGGGGGCGGGAATATTGAATGGTCCAAGATGGTCCCGAATAGTTTGCCGACTTTATAAAGTGATTTCGACCGTTGACCGTTGAATAACAGGAAAAGGAAGACTTCGGTGAGTTCGACAATGACAACAAGAACGATTGCGCGGGCCGGTCGCCTAGCCGGTACAGTTTCCATGCCCGGGGACAAATCCATCTCACATCGCTATGCCATGCTGGCTGCCATCGCGGAGGGAACTACCCTGATTCATTCCTTTGCGGAAAGCGTGGATTGCCAGAGCACCCTCAACTGCTTAGAGTTGCTGGGCGCCAGAATGAAGCGGGAAAGAAACGAAGTCGTCATTGAGGGCTGCGGGGTCGAGGGGCTAAAAGCTCCTGCCAAGCCACTCGACGCGGGTAACTCGGGATCGACCATCCGCATGCTGTCAGGAATTCTTTCCGGCCAGCCGTTTCGCACCGTCATTGGCGGCGACGCTTCGCTTTCGCGGCGCCCGATGAAGCGCATCATCGAGCCTCTCGCTCGCATGGGCGCGCGCATTCAATCGTCTGAAGGGGGCCTTCCGCCGCTTACGATTGACGGTGGGACCCTTGTGCCCATTCGCTATGAACTCCCCGTGGCCAGCGCGCAGGTCAAGACCGCTGTTTTGTTTGCGGGACTCTACGCTGACGGCATGACGGAGGTGGTGGAACCCCACATCACGCGTGACCATAGCGAAATTGCGCTCAGGCAGTTTGGCGTTGAGGTCAGCCGCCTGGATCGTGCCATCAGCGTCCGGGGGCGCAGCCGCCTCACAGCGCAGGACCTCACGGTACCTGGAGATATTTCTTCCGCTGCCTTTTTTCTTGTGGCGGGGCTCCTGGTTCCGGGATCGGACCTGACTCTACTAAATATCGGCCTCAACCCCACTCGTGCGGCTATTCTGGATTTTCTGAAATCGATTGGCGGGGATATCAGCACCTTGAGTTGTGAAAGTTGCAATGGTGAACCCGTGGGCAGTATTCGTGTCAAGGCCGGGCCGCTCGGGGGCGGGGAAATACCCCCGGAGATGATTCCTGGATTGATCGATGAGTTGCCGGTCCTGGCCGTCCTGGGAACCCAGACAGAGAATGGACTGGTCTTTCGCGGGGCACAGGAACTGCGCGTGAAGGAAAGCGACCGCATCGCCGCCGTGGCGGATAACCTTCGCCGTTTGGGCGCCGAGGTGGAGGAGTTTCCGGATGGGCTCAGGGTACCCGGCCGTCAACGGCTGGAGGGTGCGGAAATTGCGAGCTACGGTGACCACCGGATTGCCATGGCCTTCAGCATTGCCGGCCTCATCGCCGACGGAACGACTACTATTAAAGACAGTGATTGCGTTCAGATTTCATTCCCATCGTTTTATGAGATTCTTGCCGCGGTGAGTCAATAGGAATCGCACACTTTTACCACACAGGCAACAATTTACGTCTGACCCGGCGCTCCGGCAGCTGGAGACGGGAAAGCGGGCAACGATTTCCTTTCGGTTGGCTGGCTGTGCTTCCCGTGGTGGCCGGCAGCCGTTGAAGCACGGGAAGACGAGCCTTCCGGTTTTGACCTGACCACCCGAATGGTGCCGTAGGTTGAGAGGAGGTTAATGACCGGTCCACCACCCTTTCCATAGACCCCGCTGATACTGCCCTTTCCTGGAAGTTTTGAGACCTTCATCCCCGGAAAGTCACAGCTGACCTCGCCGTTGTTTGAAAGGGCATTCAAGACGAAGCTTGATTGCGCAGGCATGGAAAGCGTGAGATCACCTCTCTTCGAAGTGACCTGGATGGGATGCGTGGGCGGAGTCGCTGTTTGCAAGTGAACGTCTCCATTGCTGTTGACTATCTTCACATTCATTTTAAAATTTTCCAGCAGGATGTCCTTGTCCCGGGTTGCAAGGTCAAAGGGTCCCGCCACACCGTTGGCCGTGAGGTTGCCCATATCCATCATCAGGTTCCCGGTCACCTTCTGCGTGTTCAGGCTGGTGCGTGAAGAGTTATAGCGCAAGGTCTGGGCCACATTCTCAAAGCGCATGTCGCCGGAGAAATTTCCTTCCACGATCACGGATCCGGTGACGTTTCGAACAGAAACATCACCGCCCCGGCCCTCAACTTCCAAGCTGCCGTCAATGCTGTCGGCTGAAATCGCCCCGCGTGACTGGTGGATGCGCAGGATGCCGTCAATGTTATCTGTGCGCACGTCACCGCGCCGCGCAGTCAGAGACTGGTTGCCTTTCAATCCGCTCACGCTCACGTCGCCCTCGTTAACGGTGACTTCCGCCGAGGTGGATTGTGGCACCCGGATTGTCATGTCCAGCCGCAGCGTGCTTCCGCTGTGGGGCAGGGAATCGAGGTTGGATGCGAGTTGGTATTGCTCGCCGCTTTCGGCAATATGAAACTGCAACTGGTTGGCAATTCTCCGGGCGGCCGATTCATTTTCAGCCCAGACGGTTTCCTGAATGACCGCCCCGATTCTCTTCTGGTCGGAGCCTCGAATGTCAACATTGCCTCTGCGATTCACCACCAGGAAGTGGGGACTTCCCTCAACGTCCTGGGAAACCTTCTGAGTAAACGTGTAGGAGTTGAAAAAGATTTCCGCAAATTGCTGGTCGCTCATGCCCAGGACTGAGGGCCAATCGCCCCATGGCCTAAGAAGAGTTTTGGAAAGAATTGTCCCGACGACAAGAACGACAATCAGTAGAACCACCTCGCCACCCGAAAAAAGTGAGCGTGGCGCAGTTTCCTGGTGCATCCTGGCGTGATAATAATCGATCAGCTTGGAGATTCCCCAGAATATCACCAGGACCGGCCAGTACTTTGCCATCAGGTACCAGGGGCGGACGGCCGGATTGAAATTGTGATAAAGGAAGAGGGCCCCGATGGCAATGAGCGTCAACGCCCAGAAGATAGACCCACGATGGTGCCGATAGGTGCTCATGTTGGCTCCTTCACTTCAGGAAGCATCGCATTCCGTTGATGGGCTACGTTGACCTTGCTCCCCACGCAGATTCGAGGAGTTTGGCAAGTCCGATGACGATGAGAATGACCGGCCACGTCTTTCCCACGCCCCATTCAGGAACAAACTGTCCTATTAGAAACATGATTCCCAGAGAGATCAGGAGGATCGGGCCTGTTAGTCCGAGTCCTCGCGCGCCGCGCGCATGTCTGCTTTTGGAGCGATTCTGCTCAGGATTGAGATTTGTTCCCATCAACGGTTACCTTGGTTCCTAAAGATAGTTGTCCGTTGGCTGACGGTTCCGTTACAGCAGTCAAAGTTTCTGCCGACATGTTCGCCGGCATCGTCATGTCTGTGCCGGGTTTCCCGGACTTTGAGCTTTTGTTTTCTCAATTTCAAGTTCCAGCTCCTTCAGCCGTTGAACATGCTCGATTTCCCGAATGCGGAGATTTTCCTGCAATTCCAGTTCGCACCGGCGCGCTTTGTACCAGAAAACAATCCATACGACACCAACGGGCATCAGGATCAGAGCAACAGGTATCAGAACCGCAATCAATCCGGGTAGGTTCTTCATTTCAATGCCCTTCCTCTACCTCACGCCGCTGCTGACTGGGAGCGCCATTTGCCTCCACGTTCTCGCAATAGCTCGTCAACCGGATCTATATCTGAGTGGGTCCTGGTGGTTGCTGGCTTTCGCCTTTCGGGTCGGTTGCTTCCTGCCCCGGTGTCCCCCCCGTGTCATGACGCATCAGGCGTTTCTGCAGCAGAGCAAGCCCCAGTACAATCAGGAGCACCGGCCAGAACTTTCCGATCTGAGAAAAAACCGGAACTCCAAAGTTGTCCAGCAAAAACAGGAGGCCCAGCACAATCAATAGCCCTGCTCCCAGGGGCGCGTCCATCTTCATTTCGTTCAGCCCGAACCATTCCGGTGCTGGCTGGCCCAGTTGCTTGGCCTTGGCAGTCTGGTAGGAATCGATCACCATGTAAAAGTAGAACGCTGCAGCGCACAGTCCGAAAATCGGTCCGAAAGCCCCATGTACACGGTTGCTTAGCGCGATGAGTGAGCCGAACAGCAACACCTGCACCATGGCCTTTACAATCTGCCCGTTGTAAATAGCACCGACGCCGGGAATGAACCCAAGAGCAAGCGCCACACCGGGACTTCCGCCGGCTCCGCGGTGCCCTCCGGAACCCCACAGGGGTGACTGAAGTCGGGCTGCCAGGCAGGGCTCGCAATAGGAAGTTCCTTTCACCTCTCGCCGGCAACTTTCACAAAGTGGCCGTCCGCACTGCGCGCAGAAGGCGACAGAATCATTGAGGGGGTGATTAGCGCATTTCATGGGTTTGTACTCCTGGCTCCAATTGAGCAAATTGCCCGGTGGCATGGACTACGGTTGTGGCCATTTGATGGCTTTCAGAGCTTGTGGTGCTTGCGGGCCGTCCGGGCGGAGGACTCGGTTTTCTGGTCCGCTTCTCCTGGTCATCGCTTCTGCTTCGAGCATTCCGGAATCGAGATTCGATTTCGTAGACGATCCGCAGGTCGTCATAGAATTTTTCGGCCCGCGCATAGAGAAGATGTCCCGCGCGGTTGGCACGATATACCCACGTAGCCGGGTTCAGGTCGTTAAGATTCAGGCGGCGAAGATTGAAGCCGGCTATGTTGACAATCAGTGAAAGCGAGAAGACGGTCATGGCCACCGCATATGCAATGCGGGGCTGCCGGATGGCGTGGAGGATTGCGTTCACCTGTTCGGTGATACCCGATCGTCCTTCACCCATGGTTGCAAAGCGGATCCTGGGGATCAACCAGGGGGGGGCCACTACTTCCTCTGCCGAGTGGCACATTTCCATGGCAAGGCGGACATCTCCCACGACCTCCCGGCAGGCAGCGCAACCCGCCAAGTGCGCCTCAACCTCGGCGCGGCGGGCCTGGTCTAATTGGCCTTCCAGGTAGTCACTTGCCAGATTTTCAAGCTCAAGATGTGTCATCATCTCGTCTCTCGCGCCTTCACTTATCCATACGTATTAGAACCCGCGCCAGTTCCAATCGGCCTCTATTGATTCGTGATTTTACGGTTCCCTCGGGAACTTCGAGGACCTGGGCAATTTCCGCATAATCCAGATCCTG
>Ga0102950_1000070_pt1 | contig 23981 bp, 17 predicted proteins | sample SalPon2A_B_D2_MG_FD_78505 | JGI IMG/M metagenome (GOLD analysis project Ga0102950, IMG submission 78505) | Soil microbial communities from South San Francisco under conditions of wetland restoration - Salt Pond MetaG R2A_B_D2_MG | ecosystem: Environmental > Terrestrial > Soil > Wetlands | place...
GGCTTTCTGGGCTTATTTCACCGCAGTTTTTGAAATCATTTCCGGAGTCTTTGTTGTGGCAGGCTTTTTAACCAGGCTGGCCTCCGTTCCTCTTCTGATAATAATGATCACGGCATTTGTTACCACCAAGGTACCCATACTTGTAAACAAGGGTTTTTGGGCCATGGCACATGAATACAGGACAGATTTCGCACTCACCGTTCTTCTTGTTTACCTGCTCATATATGGCAGTGGCAGCCTGTCGGTCGACAGTGTCTTACATCAGGGCCGGAGGTATTGATATAAGCAGGCAGATATTCAGCAGCATAAATTGTTATCGGGCTCTCATGTACTGCACCGGCCATTGAATTTCATCTCCCAGTTTTTTTGCAGCATCAAGTGCGAAATAAGGATTTCGCAGTAACTCCCTCCCGAGGAAAATAAGGTCGGCCCTGCCTTCCTGTAATATTGATTCTGCCTGATCGGGATCTGTTATTAAACCTACTGCGCCGGTTGGGATCCCTGCTTTCCTTACAGCTTCAGAAAAGGGTACCTGGTAACCCGGTCCTGCAGGTATTCTGGCATAATGTACATTTCCGCCCGAGGAGCAATCGACAAGATCGGCCCCGGCTTCTTTAAGGACAGGTGCAAGGTTAACGCTTTCTTCCTGCGACCATCCTCCTTCTGCCCAGTCGGTAGATGAGATACGCACAAATAGAGGGTTACCTTCAGGCACAACACCTCTTACTGTCTCAGTTACTTCTTTCAGGATTCTTGTCCGGTTATCAAACGACCCTCCGTAAATATCCGACCTCTTGTTACTTAAAGGTGAGAGGAATTCGTGAAGAAGGTAGCCATGGGCAGCATGTATTTCTATTATGTCAAAGCCTGCATGCAGAGCTCTTAATGCAGCCTCCCTGAAATCGGCCACCACTTTTTTCAGTCCGTCAGAATCGATTGTCTGAGGTGTTCTGTCTTCATCATAAAATGGTATATCCGAAGGAGCCATAGTAAGCCAGCCGCCTTTGTTAAGGCCCAGCTGTTTCCCGCCTTCCCAGGGAACTGCACAGGAAGCCTTTCTACCTGCATGAGCAAGCTGTATGCCAGCCATTGCACCTCTCTGGTGTATGTAATCAACTATTCGTTTTAATCCGGCTATATGTTCATCTTTCCAAATCCCGGCATCGGATGGTGTTATTCTTCCTTCAGCATTCACGGCAGTTGCCTCTGTAAAGATTAATCCGGCTCCCCCGGCGGCTCTTGTTCCAAGATGAACCATGTGCCAGTCGTTCATGAATCCGTCTTCAGATGAATACTGACACATTGGTGACATTACTATCCTGTTTTTAAGTGTTAAATTTCTAAGGGTAAAAGGAGAAAAAAGCTGTGACATAGTTTTGTCTCTGTTATTTGGTTTTTAAAAAGGTTAATAAAGACTGATATTGTAAGTTGAATTATAATTCAATGCCAACCGGGCAATGATCAGAACCCATTATATCATCAAGTATAAATGCATTTTTGATCTCAGGCAGGAAAGACTCACTGACAATAAAATAATCGATTCTCCAGCCTATGTTCTTATTTCTTGCTCCGGCCCTGTAACTCCACCACGAGTATTTGTCAGTTACGCCCGGATAAAAATGGCGGAAAGTATCTGCCATCCCTCCTTTTATAAGTCTGTCCATACCGTCTATCTCTTCCTGCATGTAGCCGGCGGCTTTGTTGTAATTGGCTGCCGGACGTGCGAGATCTATTTTTGTATGTGCTACATTGAAATCTCCACAGACAATAACAGGTTTCCTATTCTCCAGTCCTTTGAGATAGTTGAAAAAGTCAGTATCCCACTCCTGTCTGTAACCAAGTCTTTTTAGTTCAGCACCCGAATTCGGAACGTAGACATTGACAAGGAAAAAAGTTTCGAACTCGAGGCATAATACCCGGCCTTCATTATCATGCTGGCTCACATTTATACCTCTTGTTACAGAAACCGGTTCTATTTTAGTTAATACTGCTGTTCCGGAGTAGCCTGGTTTTTTTGCAGCACTGGCATAAACGGTGTAACCGTCAAGGAGGCCGACTACACCATTCACCTGCGATTCATCTGCCTTTGTTTCCTGGAGACACAGGATATCGGGATCCATAATCTTCAGGTCATCATAAAAATTCTTTTTGGCTACTGCACGTATTCCGTTTACATTCCAGGATATCAGTTTCATTGATGATACTTTTTTATTAAAGATTAAGTTGACTGGTTACTGTTTAAATAATCCATAGCTTCCAGGTTAACTGCATTGAGTGCCAGGAGAATGTCCTTAAAGAAATAAATAAGCGACATTAAAAGTGACAGGATAGATATTAAGAACAGGGAGTACCCGATTATCATCAGGTCAGTTCCAATAAGGTTCATTATAAAAAGAAGGGGAATTATCAGGCAGCTTGCAATCATTCCCGTCAGGAGCCATGCTATGGAGTGTTTCAAAAACCTTCCTCTTTTCATCAGGACCTGTACCTGGTCTTTTTTGATCTTTTCTTTTAATACACCGGGAGCATCAAGCTCCGCTACAAGATTCCTGGTCCTGTCCACTATCCTTCCCAGTCTGTTTGTTACAGTTAACAGCAACAAGCCTACTCCTGAGATCATTGCCACTGGAGTGATGCAGGCCTGCAGAAATTTTGTGAACACCGAGGATGGTTCCATGTGAAAATATTATATTTCCCTTAAAGGATGTTTATTACAAATATAGGAGGATTTAACTCCTATGATATTTTTTAAAATCTAACAATCCCCGTTATGTCCGGGAATTATTATTAACAAATGAACATCAATAATTGATCACCATCAATAACAATTTGCATGGTTCTTAAAGCCTGCATTTGCCGAGTGATGTTCTGCCTCACGGGGATAAAGTAAAGTTAATCAATTAAGTTCAATATCCGAATAAATAAACAGGAACCATGATCATGTCATGGTTCCTGTAGAATCATTTAAAGGAGTTCGGTATATGATGCAGTTACCTTATTACCATAACCGCCCCGGGATACTATTTATATACATATTTAATATTCCCGTTTTTGCTCACCGGATAACCCAGTGTATTATACTGGTAGTAGTTTTCAGTTATCTGTACATTATCATTTCCTTCCCCGGCCCTTGCATACATAGTATAAGTTTCCTTAACAATATTATTGGGATTTGAATAAAGACCCGGAAGCGCAGTATGGCTTACTGTTTTATAAGGATTGATCCCGCTGTCGTATTCATAAACTTTTGAAACACTCAGCTCGGCCACTCCGGAAACAACATTGTAGAGATATTCCTCGGCAAGATTTCCTTTATTGTCGTAAACATAACTTATATATCCTGTTTCAGTGTCGCCCCACCTGAGAATTTCACGGCTGATCCTGTTATCACTGTTGTATGTAAATTCTGACGATTGGGGGATCCCGGCGACAGGTTTATAGGTTGATTTTGCCAACTGCCCGCCGGAGTTATAATAATAAGCAAGGGTACCACTTTTGTTGGAGTTGTCGGGAGTAACCCATGCTGTTTGGTTCAGCGCGGAATCAGCGACCTGAAGGTCTGCACTCAGGATATTAAAATTAACATAATAATCTGTGGATGATAGTTGGTTCTGATTGTTATAATGGTTCACAGAAAGATCGTATTTACTTTTTTCCTCACCGATAAGATCAGTGGCATTATAGGAATATTCATTTACCGGTGTGCCGTTGTCAAGTATCTGGCTTAACATGGTGCTTCCCGGATCAGTAGTGCTGATATCAGCGATAGGATCTTCTTTTGTACATGATGTTATCATTGCCAGTATCAGCAAACATGCAGAAATATAATTTAGTTTCATGTGTCAAAAATTTTAATTTAAGTTGATTCTCCTATTCCACATATTGTCCTTCTATTCATTTTATTAATCTACTCAGTTTTTATTATGTGGATTTCACGTAATTCTTCCAACAGTTGTCATCATTTAACTCTTAAATCACTCTCTTTACTTGTGACAACCGTAATTTTTCATTTATTAATTTGCATTCTTATTAACAGGTTCAGGTTTCATCTATTGAGCTTAGTACACAATAATTTTTTGCACTGCCATCTGTACACCCTGCGATAATACTATGACATTGTAAACACCGTTGTTCAGGTTTATCGGGAACCATATACTGGCGATCCCGGGCTCTAGGGTTTTTTCTACATACATATTTCCGTGTATATCCAGTATCCTTAGTACCTGTGGTGCTACCGGTGTTCCTGTATAGCTGAAAGCAATATCAACAATGTTGTGAACCGGGTTTGAACCAATAGTCATTTTAATACTTAGGGATTCAGGCGGAGGATTTACAGGTAGTACGCTGTTAGTTACTGCTGAGCCGGTAAAGCCTGCCGCTATTCCTCCTGAGGGAGTCTGGAGCGGATTGACAGATGGCTTTGTGTAGGCAACAGTAACAACATCGCCGGCTACTACCGCACTTGAAAGGGAAAGGTAAACCTTTGTTCCTGATACTGAAACGGAATTAACGGACCTGGCGGCAGAATTTACTTTCACCGAGAAACTTGTTGCTGCAGGGACAATATTGGCAAGTGTCATATCATATGTCATTACAAGTTGTGCCGGTGTTGAGTTCTCTATTGCGGATTTCTGGTAAACAGGTATTTCAACAACTGGTGGCGGGGCTGCAGAGCCTGATTCATAGATTCCTACGTTTGGAGGATCGTTGACAGTATTGCCTGCATAATCAGTTGTCAGTCCAGGCACCTTGATCCCGGCACCCAAAGCCGGGGAACCAGGCTGAAGATGATAATCTGTTGATGAAACAAACATAGGATTTGCAGATGTCAGATTATCGTTTACAAACGGTGCTGATGGTGTTTTCCCGAATAAAACAGTATTCGAGCCGTTGTTGTAGAAAAGGTTGTTCTGGATATAACAACCGCTTATTGATCCGCTGGCATTTACATAAATAGGGTTATTGACAAATCCTTCAATTATGTTGTTTCGCGCTGTGATATTTGAGGCATTACCTGCAAAATTGTAATAGATTGCAAAGCTAGAAGGGTTGGGAGCATTGGCAAGAATAACATTATTGTCAATCTGAATATTGCTGAATGTAACAGGACCAGAGCCACCCAGGACAACAGCATCACCCCCGTCAGAAGGGAGAGTCTGAATACCTGTTATTATGTTATAGTCGATATGAACGTCTTCAATAACATCACCACTTATAGGGTAGGTTACAACAGCCTTACTAAGGTTTTTAAAGTTGTTGTTATATATATATGTACCACCCATTATATTTCTTTCCAGGTAGATACCGTTTTCTTCCAATGAACGCAATGAAGACTGCCCAATGTTATTATTGTATACCCTGGCCATAAAGCCATATCCTGCAGCATCATTGTTCATTCCGCCACCGCCGCCGAAATCTATTGCTCCCTGTATATCATTGTCGTAGATTTGGGTTCCTCCCCTGTTATTCCACAATTCTATTGCAAAATCCCAGGTCGATCCGTCATAAGGAGGTTTAGTGATGGTGTTATTATAAATTTTAAGCCCTTCACAGTAACCATCACCGGTATATTTGATACAAAAACCGTTATTGTCTGCTCCCCTGTCTGACTGAACAATAGTGTTATTGTATATCTGCATATCCTTCTGACTGCCGATTTCAACATTACCGCGTCCCCAGCCTGTCGGGTCCTTACCGTAACCGGGATAGTCTGCATTATTTGTAATTGTACAGTCATGGACAGAATTGCCTTTGGCTTTCACGGTGGCTTCATTATCTGTAAACCTCCAGGCACCTACAAATGTTACTCCGCAGCTGAAGAAATTCTGAATTGTACAGTGATGGATGCTTACATTACTCCGTCTTTCGACAAGGATAGCACCAAAGGCAGTCATGTTACCCTCCATCTTTAAATATGAAATACTCTGATTTCCGTTAGTCCCTTCCGTTCCGGAAGCTAAAGCTATTGCATAATAATCATATCCGGTACCAGACAGTGTTGAGCTCATACCACATGATGTTCCCTGTCCGACAATGCTTACTCCTTCTGCCAGCGAACATTGTGATGTAACATTGAATGTTCCTGCACCTACATTGATAACATCACCCGCACTTGTTGCATGTGAGCAGGCGTAACTTAATGTACGCCAGGGTGAATTTGCAGAACCATTGTTTGAATCACTTCCTGATACAGAAATATAATAATTTGTTGCCGATAAAGAGAAATTGAAAAACAGTACTAAAATGATTGATAATAAAATACTTTTCATGTCCTTTTGTTTTTTAATGGTCAAGTGCAAGCCTGTTATTCCCCTCTGCCCGAACCTGAAACAGGACCGGCAATGTCAACCTGGTTGCAAATTCCCTGAAATTAATATCACCTGACTTTAAAACAGACAGCTTTTTCCCCGTAAATCCCTGGACGATATTTGTGTTATCGTCCCTGAAAGCTGGAAAATACCGCCTTGCAAATCTTGCAATTTTGAGTATTTTCATGAACAAACTTATTTGATAAATTGTTATTTACTATTGACGAACACACTATTTATAACGACTAACGTATAAAATTATTACATATTAGTCCGTCGAGGCTTTCTCAAATGACGTGCCGTGAATGAATAAATTTGTAATGTCCTTAAAGTGTGTTTGTTAATTTTTTCGACGGATGAGCATTTATGTTCATATTGAGAAAAAATTCTCAAATTGAGAAAAGTACGTGCTGTTCTGAAAGACATTTCCCCTTTAATATTCCCTGCTATATAAAGTGTAAAACACACCGAATATCCGTTCGGAGGGAAAAATCAATAATAGAAATGATAGTGCAAAAAGAAAAAAGTGAATATGGCTTTGCCGGCTATATTCACTTAATGATGGGAAAATTCCGGATAACGGAATTGTAAATTAGGTCCGGGGAATTTGTTAATGAGCAGGTTGTTGCCGTATCAATAACTTAATCCTGTTCCGAACTTATAAAGTGGATCACCTGAATCATAAGGCATATCTTCTTTTTGATTATTAACTGATTTCATTGATGAAGGCAGTTCAACAGGAAGATGGCCTTCCGGTTTGTATTTACCAAAAAGTACATCAAGGAGAGCAGCATCCGATGCTCCATAATTGGCAATCAAAGCTTTTGAGAAGTGACTTATCTCAGGGATCACGGCCGGCCTGTCGAGGTATATATCAACCACGGTAGGCACAGTTTTTTCAAGTTTTAATATATCCTGCAGCTCTTTTCCTTTGAAGTCGAGATCTCCTGTATGGAACATTCCGGCAATGGGATTACCTTTTACCTCCGGGAGAGGGTAATGGGGTGTCTGGAGCCTGATAATGGCTATATCAGCCTGTTTGGGGGTTTCAACCACGGTACCATAAAGTGATGCCACCTCGGGATTAATGTTCTTTATGTATATTTTTAATTTCCCGGGGACCAGAGGTAATATATTGTTTTCATTCTTTAACAGGGTAAGTGATTTACGCATCGCTTCCTCGCCTGCTTCCCTGAATTCCTGTTTTCCTATAACTTCCTTTGCCGTTTGAGGATCAACGAAAGGATTATCAAAAAGACCGAGTTCAAATTTCAATCTGAGCAGCCTTATAACAGATGAATCGATACGGCTCTCTGTCACCTTTCCTTCCTTCACGAGATTCACAATTACATCCGTCAGGCTTTCTCCTCCCAGCTGGTCAACTCCGGCATCAATGATTCTTTGTACCCTCTCTTCCTTACTTAGATTTTCCACACCCCAGGCTCTTGCAGGGAAGTCAAAGTTTCCGATTTTACTGTCAGATACGAGTCCCCAATCGGTACACACAACCCCGTTATAATGGAATTTATTTCTCAGGAGTCCTGTAATAATAGACTTATTATAGGAAAATCCAACTTCCTCAATATTCTTTTGTCCCATGGGCACTCCGTAATAAGGCATTATTGCTGCCGTATGAGCCTTGAATGCAGCCTCGAAAGGAATCAGATGATAATTAAAATTGTTCCCGGGATAAACCTGTCCTTTCTGGAACTTGAAGTGAGGGTCGATACCTTCTTTTTGAGGTCCTCCGCCAGGAAAGTGTTTTGTCATGCAGGCAACACTGTTTGATCCCAGCGTATCGCCCTGGTATCCTTTAATATATGAAGTAGTCATACGTGCGGAAAGATCAGCATCCTCCCCGAATGTCCCTGAAATACGTGGCCAGCGTGGTTCGGTAGCCAGATCCACCTGCGGATGGAGAGCCTGTCTTATTCCAACTGCCACATATTCCTGTCGCGAGATATCGGCAAATTTTTCCATCTCTGCCTCATCGCCTATGGCTGCCATTCCCAAAGGATCGGGCCATATCGAGAAGTTTTTTGCCGCCATAGAATAAAATCCGCTTGCTGCCTGGTTCCGCGGATCGGAAGCAATGGTTAGGGGAATCCCAAGCCTTGTTTTTTCTTCATACTGCTGCATCCTGTCATACCATAATGCAAGGGTATCGGGAGAATAAACAGTGAAGAGGTTAAAATGTGTTATATGTCGCTTGTCAATTTCGGTAATTCCTGCAGGAGACATTGAGGCCAGAAGATCATTAGACGGTTCTTCCTCTATCGTTCCGTCCCTGTTCACCCTTACAGGTGAATAAAACATCATTCCCGCTTTTTCTTCAAGAGTCATCTGACCAAGGAGATCCTGAATCCTTTTTTCCACGGGTTGGCGGGAGTCTTCATAAATATCCAGTTTCCCGTTCTTATTCAGATCGCGGTATGAAAAATTACCATCTTTCCTAATAAAAGAAGAATGTGCTTTTACCACTTCCGGCAGGTCATTTACCTGTTTTCCCGGCGCACAAGCAATAAGCAGGGCTGAAAACCCGTAAAGGCATGAATAAATTATTGTTTTTCTGGCCGACATGATTGAAATGTTTAATGTGATTTATGGCTGTGTTTATAATATTATGCAGAACTAAAAATCTTCCCGGTTAAATAAAAATGAGCCTTGTATTTAACTGAAAAGCACGAAATTTATATTTTTGATTTTCAAAATATTTAAGCTCAAAATTAATAAAAACCATTTATAAAAGGCAGATTGCCTCAAAACATTATATAAATTGGAAGAAATTTTTCCCGGAATGAGACAGAGGACATTAGATGACATAATAAAGGATTATTTTGGAAAGGGAACATCTGCTTTTCTCCCTCATATATCAATAAATGTGGTTGTGTTTGCATATGACCATCCTCACCTGAAGGTTCTTGCTCATCGTATCCCGGGACAGGAATTGTGGATTTTACCCGGGGGTTATGTAAAGAAGGAAGAAGATCTTGATGAGGCGGCCTGCAGGAACCTGAGACTAACAGGTATTGGAAGTGTTTTCCTGCGTCAGGTCAGGACTTTCGGTGAAACTAACAGGTTGCAGGGCTTATCTGCTATAGAACAGGATGTCAGTCCGGACTATGCCAGTGTTATTAAGTGGATAACGCAGCGGTTTATAACCGTTGTTTACTACGGACTTGTGAAATTCAGTGATACAAAACTGGCTCACGGAGGTATTTCAGCTGAAAGTAAATGGATGGAGGTGAACGGTACAGATGAGCTTGTAATGGATCATGCCGGGATAATAGATGGAACAAGGAAGGTACTGGCCGGAGAGCTGATGGATCACCCGGTAGCGGAGAACCTGTTACCGGTAACATTTACAATGAATGAACTGCGCGGTTTATATGAATCAATTCTCGGTCGCAATATAGACAGGGGCACCTTCAGGCGAAAGATACTAAGGCAGGGCATACTCGATAAAGTGGGTAAGATACAGGATACACCGGGCCGGCCGGCTGATATTTTCATGTTTAACCACGACAGCTATTTTAAGTCATTGCAGGAAGAAACCAGGTTTGGTTTTTAAAGTTTGTGTATTTCCTCAGCCCGTTCCTGCTTTAAATTTACTCCCTCTTAATAAAAATACTACTGATAAGAAATTCTCCGGATTATAATTTTTTATCTTTATAAGAATAAAAGGATACAGGAAAGTTAAATTCATGTTTCATTATTATATTTTTATAGTCAGGTAGTTGCCGGCATCTGATGATAAGTAATGTTTCGCCCATATCTTTTTATTAGTCGAGGCAGTAATCGGGCAGCCTGGTTAACCGAATCAGAAATGTATAATTTAAGTTAAATGTTTATTTAACACGACAGATGGGCGTATTACTAAAATTTGTAAAAGGGAATAATATAAAATTATTCCTTGTATTCATGGGACTCTGTATCATAATCCTGTTAAATACATACACTAATCCTAATGGTTGCATTAGTCCTGATTCTTCTTATTATTTAAGGCTTTCCAGAAACCTGGTATTGCACGAGGGTTTTTATATTCCTGATTACAGCGCTTATGACGGTAAATCGTTTTTTGCAATATGGCCGGTAGGATATCCGGTGATGATTTTTATAATGTCAAAGCTGACAGGGCTGGGTATTGTATGGGCATCAAAAGTTCTGAACATGCTGCTGATTGGGTGTGTTTTAATGATATTCTCATATTTGTTTAAAGAAAATGCTCATTGGGCCGCATTAATATTCTATACTGATGCAAATATTTCAATATTTTCTTATACCTGGTCCGAGGGTGCTTTTATTGTATTCCTGATTTGTACTTCACTAACACTCTACAAGAGTATTGAGACCGGGGGAAAGCCAAAATGGCTTGTGGCATTACTGCTGTCGGGGACAGCTTTATTTTTAACACGGTATATAGGGTTGATTTCAGTAATAATTATTGGGATATCTTCTCTGGTAGTTATGTACAGACGCAGGTGGTTTCTTTCGTTCAAATTACTTGCGGTTTCATTATTACAATTATTAATTATACTTCTTTATCTCTATCACAATAAACTAACTACAGGGTTTATTACCGGAGGATTAAGAACTTTACAGACCGAGTCAGACGAGACATTGTTCCGACAATTACTGTCGGCATTTAAAGAAGCAATAATCCTTATAAGATGGAATATTCCGGTTCTTTTAATAAGCGGATTGCTGATGATAACAGGCATTATTTATTTATTCAGAAAAAGAAGCAAAGAATTAACAGCACATAAAGGAATATGGAAGTATTTATTGCTGTCGGGGATTGTATATCTTTTATCAATAGTATCAATCAGATGGTTCTATTCAATTGAACCGCTTAACTACAGGTTCATGGCTCCGGGAATGTTTTTGGTGTTATTGGCTTTTTTTTCCGGTCTCATGGAAAAACCCCGATTGAAAATTATGAGATCATCCTTATTTTTTCTGATTATACTTGCAATTCTGGGTGCCCATTATATTCCGGGCAAATATGCCGTTTATAAATATATAACGACAGGCAGGTTTAATCTGGAAAATCCGGGTTATCTTGCTAGTAAAAATTCAATACTGCAACGATATAAGGATGTAGAGCCGGGCAGCGTAGTTATTTTTGGGTCATATCACTTAAGATATCTCCGTGAAGATGTTATACCTACTGATATTTATGTAAAATATTCACTTGACGATATGGCTGATTCATTCCGGAGGAACGGTAACTGGAAAATTTATGTTAACATTACCAACGACCTTAACCCTGATCTTATCCATGAAAGTTTCTTTCGCTTTATGGAACAAAACAAGGATAAACAGGTTGTCAGGGTAAGATAGGTTTATTTAAAAACGGATACTTTCAGTCCTATTCATCCTTGAGTATCTCAACGGGTTTCACTCTTAAGGCTTTAATGATCTGGAAGCTGATTGTGGCAATTGCAACGATCAGTATAATGGCAGTGGCAAGTATGAATTCCCATACCTGCAGACCATATTTCTTTGTACCGGGCAACACCTTATATACATAATAGGAGGCAGGCCATGCTATAACAAGGGAGATTATAATCAGTCTGATGAACCATGAAGATATTGTATAATACAGGTTACCGGATGAAAATCCAAGGACTTTACGTATTCCTATCTCCTTCATCCTTTTTTGTGTCATAAACAATATTAGTCCAAAAAGGCCTATGGAAGAAATCATTATAGTGAGTATGGCGATCAGGCCAGTTATCCTCATTAGTCCTTTAAATGCCACAACAGCAGTTTCATTTTGTACAAGGGACTGAATATTGCGGAATTCAAAAGCATCATTCGGGAAAAACTCCTCAAACTCTTTTTTCACATCTTTCATAGCTTCTCTTTCCCTCCCACCGGCAAAATTTACGGAATAAACCCCGTTACTGATGAGTGAATCAGGAATAAGCCTGTAAAGATGAGGCTCGAGGGCATTGTAAACAGAGCTGACTGTATAATCTCTGATTACTCCTATGACCTGGTAATTTTTATCCCAGAGTTTTATTTGTTTGCCTATGGGTTCCTGCCAGCCAAATACCCTAACCGCTGTTTGGTTTAACAGGCACTTCTCCACATCATCAGGATAGTCCGTTGAAAAGTTTCTTCCGTTAAGCACCTTCAGATCATAAGTCGGTACAAAATTATAGCCGACATTGCTTATTCTTACAAAAACCTTCTCATCAGGTTTGGCACCATCCCAGTGAAGATCATCTCCTCCGGGTAAGATAAACGGTATATAATCTGATACGCATGCATCTTTTATCTCATGATGTTCCAGCAATCGTTGACGCAAAGCTTCGAAGGAACCATGTTTATTTGTAACTATATTGGCAAAAAGAACGGTTTTGTCATTAAATCCCATATCTTTTGTCAGCATGAATCGTGTCTGTCTGAAAATAATAAATGCAACTATCAGCATGAAAATTGAAATACTGAACTGAAGTGTTACAAGTACTTTTTTCAGGCTTATACCATTTGATTCTTCGGATACAAATTTTTGTTTGAGGGCTGCAATGGGATTGTAGGAGGAGATAACATAAGCCGGATGAATACCAGACAGGAATCCTGTTAAAATGGTTACTCCGAATATGATAAGGATAAGATTTTTATTTTCCATAATGCCGGAAAAGGTTCCTTCACCGAATACACTGTTGAGATAAGGCAATACTAGTTGTGTCAGCACTATTGCAGCCAGGGCAGCAAAAAATGTCAGAGAAATTGATTCAATCATGAACTGTGTCCATAATCTTTTTTTATTGAATCCAAGTGTTTTCTTAATCCCTATTTCCCTGAAGCGGTTGGTTGCATTTGCTGTCTGCAGGTTAATAAAGTTAATTGATGTAAGAACCAGGATAAGGATTGCTAAAAATCCTATCAGTCCGAGAGCAATCATCAGGGCCGGATCAAAATACGGATTAAGGCGTAACTTCGACATTGGCCTGAGATATGGATGGTGCTCCTTCCTGAAATCACTCAGTGCACCATATATTTTATTGTCTACTGATTCAGGACTGGCATTGGGTTTCAGCAAAACATATGTAAAAAAACCATATTCCCAGTAGTTGGTTTCATAGGTTTTATCCCCCGTAATTGCTGAATATGAAAGCATAGGCAACAGGTATACGGGTCTCCAGGTAGATTTCATGGGAAGGTCATCATAGACTCCGGTAACTGTAAAAGCGACCTTATTTTCTCCGTATACCTGCTTGCCAAGTGCATCACCGTCAGGGAAGAGTTTATCAGCCATTGATTCAGACAGTACAATGGAGTATGGCTGAATCAATGCCTGCTGCGGATCTCCTTTGATGAAATTGAATGTGAAAATATCAAACACCGACTGGTCAGCATAATACCCGAAACGTGTCAGGAACTCATTCTTTTTATCTATTGAAAAGAAGACACCGCTTTTATTATTATCTCCAACATCATGAATAAGAGCAATTTTTTCTATCTCGGGTAGATCTGTCAGGTCTTTTCGACTCAGGGCCGGAGCCACACTCCAGGTATTTTTCTCCTGGTTTTCCGCCTGGTCCATAAACAGCTGGAGCCTGTAAATACGATCATATTTTTTATTGTATTTGTCCCACATGAACTGACCGTTTATGTACTGGCTTATTATGATAAAGGTTCCGAAACCAATGATCAGGTTCAAAAAAATTATCAGGTAGAGTAGTTTTTCTTTTGCAATTCTCCTGGCAAGCATTAATACAGATTGGAGCGACATTTTATCAATATTAAGTAATTTTTCAAATACGTTTGTATTATCTCACAGGTTCAAAGACCTTTTCATAACGTTCCATAACCAGCTGACCATCAAACAGGTTAACAATCCTGTGTGCTCTTTCAGCATGATCGAGGGAGTGTGTGACCATAACTATTGTAGTTCCTGATGCATTCATCTGTTCAAGCAATTGCATAACCTGCTCACCATTATTTGAATCGAGGTTTCCCGTTGGTTCGTCAGCAAGGATGAGCTTGGGACTGGTGATCAGTGCACGGGCTATGGCCACTCTCTGTTGCTGGCCACCCGATAGTTGCCTGGGGAAGTGGTTCCTCCTGTGACCAATTTTCATCTTTTCAAGTATATCCTCAACTTTCGGCCGGCGAATTGATATAGACTCATTAAGAGCTAATAGAGGAAGCTCTACATTCTCATAGATATTCAACTCTTCGATCAGGTTGAAACTTTGAAAGATGAAGCCAATATTCCCTTTTCTCAGATTGGTCCTTTGTTTTTCATTAAATCCCGAGACTTCAACACCATCAAAGAAATATTCCCCGGAATCGGAACTGTCGAGGAGACCAAGTATATTAAGAAGTGTTGATTTTCCACAACCCGAGGGCCCCATAACAGCAACAAACTCACCGCTGGTGACACTGAGGCTGACCTTATGCAATGCTGTTGTCTCCACCATTTCTGTGCGGAATACCTTTGATAAACTGACTGTTCGTATCATATTATTAATTTTTTGTTATCATTTTATCCCAACTTCGTGCCAAAAATATTTATAGGCTGATATTCAACACAATATAAAAATGGCATACCATAAAAAGTAAATTTTTTTTACATGGATTCATTAAAAAAATTTTACATTTATTAATAAATTGATATGCAATGAAAAATAATAATCTGCTGATTGTGGATGATAACAGGGCTATTCTGAATTCCCTCAGACTCTTGCTCAAACCTTATTTTGCTACTGTAAGGACAATTTCGAATCCTGCTCAGCTGTATTCGGAGCTTGAAAAGAATGATACAGATGTTATATTGCTGGATATGAATTTTAAAGCAGGGATTAACACCGGGAATGAAGGACTCTTTTGGCTGAGAGAAATAAAGAAAAGATCCCCCCTGGTTGAAGTTGTAATGATAACCGCCTATGGAGATGTGGAGCTGGCTGTGAAGTCTCTCAGGGAAGGAGCTGCAGATTTTGTCCTCAAGCCCTGGGACAATGAGAAACTGAAGGCTACACTTGAAGCTGCCAGCCGCCTCAGGAACTCAAGTATTGAAATATCTGACCTCAGATCAAGGGAAAAAATCCTGAGGCAGGATGTTAACAGGTCCGACGTTATGGTTATCGGGAAATCTGCTGCCATGGAAGGTATCATGAAACTGGTGGATAAGATTTCCGATACCGATGCGAGTGTAATGATAACAGGGGAGAACGGCACAGGAAAGGAAGTGATTGCCAGGGAGATCCACAGAAGATCGGGTCGTAATAATGAATTATTTGTAATGGTGGACCTGTCATCGTTGAGTGAATCATTGTTCGAGAGTGAGCTTTTCGGGCATAAAAAAGGCTCTTTCACCGATGCTCATGAAGAAAAGACCGGAAGATTTACATTGGCTCACATGGGGACTCTCTTCCTTGATGAGATTGGTAACATTCCGCTTAAACTACAGGCTAAGATCCTTACGGTTCTGCAAACTCATGTTGTGACTCCTGTTGGATCAAATAAAGAGATTGGAGTGGATTTCAGGCTTATTAGTGCAACAAATAATAACCTGGCTGATATGGTGGCAAACAAGCAGTTCCGCCAGGATCTTCTTTACAGGATGAATACTATACAGATACACATCCCGCCTCTTCGTGAGAGAATTGAAGATATCGAAGACCTGGCCCGTCATTTCCTTAAAATATACGGAAAGAAATATAATAAAAATCATCTCGGGATTCACAGTGATGGTATCAGCAAGCTGGAAAAGAATCCGTGGTATGGAAATATCAGGGAGTTACAGCACACAATTGAAAAGGCTGTTATCCTTGCCGAGGGTGATGAGCTGAGAGCAGTTGATTTTATGTTTCTCGAGAATGGGGTCCCGGTGAACGATCAGACAGAAACGCTCGAAGAGATGGAGCGTAAAATGATTATCAGTACCCTTAAAAAAAACAACAATAATCAGGGGATAACTGCAGAACAGCTTGGAATAACAAGACAGACACTTTATAATAAACTTAAGAAATATGGTATCTGAAAGACTTCTTAGTTCGCGGACGAGGATCATTTTTCTAATCCTGGCTTCTGTTTCTTTTATTGCTGCAGGAATATTCTTCCAGCTGGATAAAATTCCTGCTTTAATCGTTATGTTAATTCTTGGCATAACCTTTTTCATCATTATTAACTCGATATTTAACTCAACAGGAGATGCTGTAAGCTTCCTTTTTGAGTCATTAAGGAATGATGATACAACGGTCAGATTCAGTGAGAATATCAAAAACAGGAGACTGTCGAAGGTCTATGCGAGTATTAACAGGATTAACGAACACTTCCAGGAGATAAAACTCAGGAATGAATATAGTGAATCTTATTACAGGACAATAATACAGCATGCGTCAGCAGGTCTGCTCGTTCTTGGTCCGGGAAATTCCATTGAGCTTATAAATAAAACAGCCTGTATCTATGCGGGTATTTCTGCCGAATCGACCAATCCCGACCTGTTGAAAATCAAACACCCGGCCTTTTATGATGCTGTTTGTAAACTAAGACCGGGAGAGACACTTACATATAAGAACCTGGTTGACGGGAACCTTCATATGTTGTTTTTCAGGACAACAATGATAAGGAGAAAAGATGAAGAACTTAAGCTGGTTGCTATCCAGGATATCAGGAATGAACTGGAATCGAGGGAGATTGAATCATACCGCAAACTGTTAAGTGTTCTGACACATGAGATAATGAATCACCTCTCTCCCCTGACTTCTGTTTCAAGAGAGTTGTTTTCAATATTTTCAGGTAGTGAGAGGAGCAAAGAGAAGATACAGGTTGACAAGGAAGAGATGAGAACAGCTATCAGCGGACTTAAGCTTATCAATGAGCAAAGTGACGGGCTGGTACGCTTTATGGAGAATTACCGCAAAATATCAAAGATCCCAAAACCGGAATTTACCTCATTTTCCGTTGATGAATGGACTGAACAGCTCCGGATTGCCTTTATGACCAGGATGAAGGGAAATGGCATAGAGTTTTCTGTAAACAGCGACAGGTCGCTGAAAGAGATAATAGGAGACAGGAAGCTGCTGAACCAGGTTATGGTAAATCTTGTAAATAATGCCTTCGATGCTGTCTGTTCAATATCAGAGGGGGATAAAAAGATATCAATCAATATGATGAGAAATTCACAGGGCAGAGTCCTTATCAGAGTATCTAACAATGGCCCTGTTATCCCTGCTGAACTGGTAGAAAAAATTTTTGTTCCTTTCTTTACTACAAAACCAAATGGCTCGGGGGTGGGATTAAGCGTATGCCAGGAGATTATTAAAATGCATAACGGATCAATTGTTGCAATATCAAATGTTGAAGGCAATACATCATTTATCGCTGAATTTTGATCTCTTGCATAACGAATGAAATGAAACTGCAGAACTATTTAACCGGGCCCTGAACGGAGAAACTATGGTTCGTGCTGCTGTTCAGGTTATAAAATATTCCCGAAAGTAAATCCTGTTCTCTCTTTGTTTTTTTCAGCATGTAATAAAAAATTCCGGCAGTAGTTTCATTCAGGGCATTTTCTGATTCCAGGATATTATATAACCTGATAAGACAATCGTCGAAATGCAGTTCCAGCTTCAGGATATCCTCCATAGTTATGGAAGAATCACTGTCGGTATATTTAAGACAATCATTTACCTGGTCAGATAGTCGCTCACAAGGAAAATCGAGCCAGCAGTTCATTGCAAGGGAAACTTTTTTGTGTCGTTCGAGATATTTTTCCCGTTCCTTTTCCATCCTGTATAGATCCAGCAACAAGCTTTTAACAGGTCCAGCTTCAGCTTTTAAGTATATTTTGTAATACAACCCGGCTACCTGTTTATGATAGGTCTGTATCTGCCCGATAATATCACTCTTCTTCCTGTACATGACTCTTAGTTTTATTTTGACCAGGTTGACAAAAGATCTAACAAATGCCTGGTTACATGCATAAAGGTACATACGGGAAGCTCCTGTTTGCAAGGGCAACAGGGAAGATGAAATCAATCGGTGGGTTGATATTTGTCAAGGATTTTATTGAGCGGACACGACTAGTCTTATCCTTTCTGATTGATAATCTTAAGTCTTTCCAGGTCCTTTATTTCGATTTTCCTGCCTTTCAGCTCGATGATATTTTCTTCATCAAACTCCGATAGTATTCTTACAACACTTTCCATTGACATTCCTGATAATTCGGCAAGATCTTTCCTGCTTATAAATGAAAATATATCTGTGTTTTTAAATTCCTGCCTGTTGAGATATAGTAAAGTATTGGCCAGTTTCCCGTTTAACTGCCTGAGACCCAGGTTAAGACATTTGGTAAGCATTATGTTGTAATTTTTGCAATACCAGTTTGACAGTTCCCTTGAAAACTCACAGCACTGAGTTATTAATTCCTTAATATCTTTGCAATCGATGGAACATACTCTTGTTTCTTTCAATGCCGAAGCGGAAAAATAATAGGTGTCATCGGCAAATAATGAAGTCAGTCCGATAAAATCATCCGAGTTGATCAGTCTTATGATAATATTTTTTTCGGGACTCTCGATATACAGTTTTACAAGACCATCCATAAGGTACAGGATACTGTTTACCTGTACACCTTCCTTGACTATTGTTTCCCCTTTTTTATAATGGATCTGTGATTTTACAGATTTATAAAATTTCTCTGCGTTTTTTGTTCTTTGAATAAAGCAGCCCGACCTGAATGAACATTCAATACAATCTGTTCGTGTTAAATACCTGTCCATCTTATCTCTGCCTTTAAATGATTAGCAATAATTTTATTATAACCCGTTATTACCCGACCCGGATGTGATTTAAAACAGGTTTTTCATTTTGTACAAAATCTGTATCCTCCACCTGCTGTATACAAATTTAAATTTTTTATGAACATGGGTTCATAATTATAATGTGAATTATGTAATCGCATCAGGATTTATATCCTTCATTAAAGCAGTTTCCAGGTCATCACCGGCCTTTTCCGTTTGCCTGTAAGTATAATGATAAGAAGAATTATACGCTCCGTAACTAAGTATTACTGAAGATATCAGTACAAATACAAGACAGAATATTCTTTTGGTTGGAGTTTCAATAATGTTACCTCCCGGTTTACTATCGATCTGATGAATTTAATTTATTTATTGTAACATCCTGGCAATTACAGGTCGTGTTGCCTTGATATAATCCTGGTCAAGTTCCAGTCCCACAGGTCTGAATGTCTTGTCAAAATAATCGTATATGCCTTTTACCGCATTGTACGGAACAGAAACTGATTCCAGGGCGGTTGAGCCTGCTTTATTCCGGATATTCCTGTCGGCTCCTTTATCCAGTAATATTTTTACAAGTTCGGTCCGGCAAAAAAATGCAGCGGTATGTAAGGGTGTTGATCCGTCATTATTCAGGAAATTTATATCTGCCCCTCCTTCAATTAATGCCAGCGCCACCTCTTTTCGGTCAAACATTATTGCTGTTATAAGAGGACTTGAACCTCCGGCCGGTTCTCTTTCATCCAGGTCGGACCCGGCTTTTATGTGCTGTAGTACTGTCTCAAGGTCTCCTTTTATTGCTGCCTGGTGGAGACTAATGGAGGGAGCTGCACTGGTTATGGATGGTGGTTCATTACTCACATTAGCATCAGCCTGTTTTATGTAAATAACAACAGAAAGAAACACGGAGGCTGTGATTACTGCAAGCGCCGTCCTGACAGAGGTCGTCTTTGTGAATACTCTCCTGTATGCATATACAATAATGATACTTATACTATATGTTGATACAACCAGTATCAGATATTTAATCAGTGCATTTGTACGAACTTGCATAAGAAACAGGGCAATTACACCGAGTACGATCATATGTATTATATAAACCTGGAATGAGTTCTTGCTTAAATTGGCAAAGAAACTGTTGCTTTTGTTGAAGCGGAACCTGAAGATATATACAAATAAATACATTAAGCACAGGGTAGACAGGAGACTGGAGGAAAAGAATGCCAGCCTGTCGGCAAAAGGCGAAATGAAATAATGATTCAATGAAGGATCAAGCAGATTCCTGAACAGGTTCCATGCCATTATTGTGAATATTGTTAATGAGAATGCCAGGGTGAAGGCAACAGTTATAAACATCCTCTTTTTCACGGTGCCTGGTTCAAATATTTTTTTTCTGTAACACAGCGAGCCCAGGAGAAACATCATAAAATATATAAGTAATCTTTCTCTCTGGAAATCAAGAACAGGTGAGTGTGCCCAGCCACTAAGTCCGTTCAGGGATATAATAATACTGTATATCAAGCCAGTTGAAAAAGTCAATATTACTCCTGTTTTTAAGCTGATCTTAGAAGGAATAAGTTTAAGTCTGGAAATAGCAAGGTATACCATCTGGAAAAGAAATAATACCGGCAGGAACCATAACCAGTTCTGGTTGGGATTATTTGGAACAAAAGCAAGGTCAGATCCGGCCCGGTGAAAAAGGTGAAAATATGAGTACCACTCCTCCTGTGGCAGGCCCCTGGAAAAAAGAAAGATGGCTTTATAAGCCGGAATAAGTGTAAACACAGCTATAATCCAGGGGATCATAATTCTTTTCACTTTTGATATTATAAAATCAGCTGTGCTTTTGTTGTTAAGTGAGACAGGGATGAAATATCCCGAGATAAAAAATATCAGGAACATAATAAAAATATCGAGATATGTACGTACCCAGGCTATCTGGTTGAATTTTGCAGGATCAGAAACGATCCAGAAGGAGTCAAATCCTGATTCATAGCACATTCCTGCATGAAGCAGAACTACAAGAAATATTAAAAATGTTCTTAAGTTGTCAAGAAACCATACCCGTGTTTTCATAAAAATTCAGATTAATTTATTTTGTGAATCATTTTAATTTTGTCGATGTAAAGATCTGATAAACAGCAAGGCGGCACTAATAATAAAAAAGGCAAAGAATATAAAGTTTCATGTAACTCTGTATAAAATATGGTGCAGGGGTATCAATTATGATGCAAAGCCGGGTTTTTCAAATGAAAGAGATGTGGTAATTGTTAAGCAAAATGCTTAATTTCGAAATAATTACTGAAAATTATGCCTGATCAGAATATCCCGGATAATGAATTTCTTAAATCTATATCAGAGATTATCCTGAATAACATTACGGATGAAAGGTTCGGGGTTTCGGAACTTGCCCGGGAGTCGGGCATGAGTCGATCCACCCTGTTAAGAAAGATCAAGGCTGTATCCGGACTGTCTGTGAGCCAGTATATCAGGCAGATCCGTCTGAAAGAGGCAATGAATATTCTGAAGCAGTCGTCATTTACTGTTTCTGAAGTGTCGTATAAAGTCGGATTCTCAAGTACTTCATATTTTATCAAGTGTTTTCGAGATTTTTACGGTTATCCTCCCGGGGAGGCAGGAAACCGTGAGGACATCATTGTTGAAAAGGAGACAGGAAACCGGCTGAAGAGGAAGAACCTGGTTTTGGGTACCGTGATAATATTAAGCGCTATCACTTTGGCAGCGATCATTTTCATAGTTTTTAAACCTGTTTTCCAGGTTAACAGGGAGCTTGAAAAATCGATAGCGGTACTTCCTTTCAGGAACGAGAGTAATGATTCTTCCAATATATATCTTGTTAACGGTTTGCTGGAATCGATAATTACGGATCTTCAGCAGATAAAGGATCTCAGGGTTGTAAGCAGGACATCTGTTGAAAAGTACAGAAATACAGCCAAACTGATATCAGAGGTGGCAAAGGAACTGAATGTAAACTATCTCATTGAGGGCAGCGGACAAAAAGCCGGGAGCCGGATAATGCTTAACATACAACTGGTTGAAGGGCCGGGAGACAAACAGTTATGGGCTAAGCAGTACCGCAGGGATGTAAAAGATATATTTAGTCTGCAAATTGATCTGGCCAGAGACATTGCAGGCAGTATAAAGGCTATTATTACGCCTGATGAGGCAAAAAGAATAGAAAAACCGCCTACCGATAATCTTGTTGCATATGACTATTTCATGAAAGGACTGGACCTGTTTTATAAAGGAACAGGGGAGGGCGTTGAAGAGTCTGTTACATACTTTGAAAAGGCGACTGAACATGACAATAAATTTGCAAGGGCATTTGCCGACCTGGCTATTGCTTATTATATGCTGGATGAACCAAGGGCCGACAAAAAATATACAGAGTTAATTAAAGTCAATGCAGACAGAGCTCTTTCTCTTGATGATCAGCTGGCACAAAGTCTTATTGCCAAAGCACTCTATTACATGGATACGGGACAGAATGAACAGGCTGTTCCATACTTAGAAAAGGCCCTGAAATACAATCCGAATTCAGCTACTGTCATTAACAGCCTGTCGGATTTCTATGCAAGATATTCTCCCGACTCAGAGAAATATCTTCAGTATGCACTTAAGGGAATCAGGCTTGATATAGCTTCATATGATTCAGCTACTACCAGCTTTATATATATGCACCTGAGTAATGCCTTCATACAGAGCGGCTTTGTGGATGAGGCAGAATTTTATATCAACAGATCACTGGATTATAACCCGAAGAATCTTTACTCTGAATATATCAAAGCCTATATACTTTATGCAAAAAACGGGAATCTTGACCGAACGAGGGACCTCCTGGTCCGGGCCCTTGAAAAGGATACAACAAGGCTGGATATCTTACAGGAGGTTGCCAAGATCTGTTATTATATGAGGGACTTTAAAAGTGCATACAGGTATTATAAAAATTTTACGGATATTATAGAAAACCAAAAGCTTAATATATATGAAGCTGAAGATGTGAAGATAGCATTTGTGTTTAAGCAGATGGGACTCAAAGAAAAGGCCCGGGAATATCTTAATAAATTCAAAGATTACTGTGACAGGGATCAGTCGATCTATAAACATGTAAACCTGGCTTTGTATTATTCTTACAAAGGGAATTCAACGGCGGCCCTTGAACAGATGAAGTTGTTTTCAAAGGAGGATAAGTATCATTACTGGACAGTATTATTTTTAAAGAAGGAGCCGATACTTGATAATATCAGGAATCTGCCGGAATTCAAAAGTATCTATAGCGAAATGGAGAAGAAGTTCCGGGAAAATCATGAGCATATAGCAGCTACACTGAAGAAAGAGAATTTACTGTAATCTGCCTTACTTCCTTTTTATGCCAATCAGGAGCTTTCTAAAATAAACTTGACTTTTATCTATTCAAAGTTTAATTTTGTTATTGATATTCAACAACATGACTGCTCAGGGATTATTAGAGTAAATTAATTGCAATAGTCCGCTTTAACAGATACTCTGTATGGAGTATGAATAATTCCGGTTTTATTCTTTACCTAACTTTTAATACCTGGTCAAATTATGAAAAAGATTTTATCACTGCTTTCGTTTGTTTTGTTTTTAGCAACCATCCTGTTTACGGTATCCTGTAACAGTGTTCCTTTAAAGGATAATAAAAAAGCGGATATCTATATATCCTTTATTAAATGTAACGGCAAGAATCATCTGTACATGCATGATTCTCACAACAACAGCAGCGTCGACAGCCTGTTAACAATAACTAAAAAAGGCGATTCCGTTATATGGCAACTTGATAAATGGAGTAAAAAAATCCGTCTGGATCAAATTTATTTTATAACAGATCCAACAAGATTAATTGAAGGTGAACCCAAGGCAGAATACA
>Ga0102950_1000072_pt1 | contig 23823 bp, 14 predicted proteins | sample SalPon2A_B_D2_MG_FD_78505 | JGI IMG/M metagenome (GOLD analysis project Ga0102950, IMG submission 78505) | Soil microbial communities from South San Francisco under conditions of wetland restoration - Salt Pond MetaG R2A_B_D2_MG | ecosystem: Environmental > Terrestrial > Soil > Wetlands | place...
CTTTTAACTTACTAATGTCCATTCCGTTATGTTGAACCAATCCGCTATCGGGACGGTCGAGTGTGCCAATTATCTGAAGAAGAGTTGTTTTCCCGGCACCGCTTGCACCAACGATAGATACAACCTCACGGTCGTTGATAAGTAAATCAATACCCTTCAGAACCCTTAGCTCACCGTATGATTTTGTAATACCGGATGTTCTGATCATAATTAACTGTGAAGGATATTCAATTGTTATTGCTTTTCTCCGGCAGTATCCTTTGTCCCTTTCCTGCTTTTCACAGAACCGGCACCCTTAGTGGCTTTAGCACGCTTTATACTTTTACTTTCAGCTTCTTTTGAGTTAACCGGAGCTTTTGTTGTACCTGTCTTGGTGTTTAAACTGCCTGATTCTGTATTTCCAGGTTTTTTTAATGTCTCAGCATCCTTATTGAGGTTATCAGCTATCTCCTGAGCATCACTCTGAATATTATCCTTCACCTCCACCATACTCTTCCTGGCATCGGATGTGATATCATTCATGTCATTCTTTATGGAATCAGATACTTCGTTTAAGTCCTTATTAAGCTTATTTGCATATCCGGTTACATCATCCTTTATAGAGCTGGTAACATCATTAAGATCTTTGCGAATATCCTGGGTACTGGTCTCAAGCTCCCTCCGTATGTCATCAGTTGCCTTTTTGAAGTCACGCATACCCTTACCCAGGCCTTTTGCTATTTCGGGAAGTTTTTCTGCACCGAACAGAAGGAGGGCAACTATTATGATAATAAATATTTCCTGACCGCTCATAAAAATCCTATTTTATGTTCCTCCGTTAATGTTTACAAAGTTAACAAGTTTAATTATATTCCCATTATTTTAAAACTCATAAAACAGGAGCTTTTTAAAAAGTTAAGAAAAATTTAAGACTAATTCGGAGGTACCGGCAAGTCGGAAAACCGGAGTTAACAATATCATGATATACAGGTATAATACTTACCGGCTCTGTTTTGCTGAAAGGTGAGGATATAAAAACAAGAACGCTGTCTCAGCAGTTAATACAAACGTATGAGGCAGCGTTCTTTATTACTTTAATACAAACCTATAAATCAGCTTTTTGTCTTCTTCTTTTTTCTTGGGTCCTCATCAGCATTTCCTTTATGTGAAGTATCGTACATCAGTGCAGTTGCCACGAATACCGATGAGTATACACCTGTACCGATACCAACGAGCAGTGCGAACATAAACCCACGTATCACAGCTCCTCCAAAGATAAACATAGCCACGATAGTCAGTATAACTGTAAGAGTTGTGTTGATTGTTCGACTGAGTGTTGAATTGATAGCCATATTAAGTACCTCTTTCATAGGCCTTTTTCTGTACAAGGGGATATATTCCCTGAGCCTGTCGAAGACTATCACTGTATCGTTCACCGAGAACCCCACCACAGTAAGTATTGCCGCTATAAAGGCCTGGTCTATCTCCATAGAAAACGGCATAATACCCCAGAAGATTGAGTAAACCCCCAGAACAAGCAGCACATCGTGGAACAGTGACATTACAGCGCCGAATCCGTACTGCCAGTAGCGGAATCGCAGGAATATATAGAAGAAGATAAGGACAAGAGCTATACCCACTGCATAGTAAGCATTTATTGTAATATCGGCAGCAACAACCGGTCCCACTGTCTCCGAACTAACACGGTACTTACTCAGGAATTCTTCCTTGGTTGTATTAGGTGGAACCATGCTCTTAAGTCCGTCATAAAGTTTTGTTTCCACCTCATCATCTACCCCTGATTCATTGATCTTGTATTTGGTTGTTATCTTAACCTGGTTAACATTTCCATATGTAACAACCTGCGGTAGTTCACCAAATTGCGGAGTAAGCAGTGAGGCAACCTTCTCTGTTGTAACAGGTTCATCAAAACGAACCACATATGTACGGCCACCTGTAAAGTCGATACCCGGGTTAAGTCCTTTTACAAAGAGAGAGACCACCCCTGACAGAAGGATTACTCCCGAAAGGACATAGAAGTATTTACGCAGACCTATAAAATCAATCTTTGTATTCTTGAAGAGGTTAGCAGTGAGCTTGATTGAGAAATGCACTTCCCTGTTCTTCTTAAGCAAGCCTTCGTATATAAGTCTTGTTATGAAGATAGCGGTGAAAAGTGAAGTAAGAATACCTATAACAAGTGTTGTTGCAAAACCCTTTATCGGGCCCTGTCCGAAGAGGTAAAGAACAACCCCGGTCAGTAGTGTTGTAACGTTTGAGTCGATAATAGCAGAATAAGCGTGCTTATACCCGTCAGCCACAGCCAGCTTGACGCCTTTCCCCGCTCGCAGTTCCTCCCTGATACGCTCGAAAATAAGTACGTTAGCATCCACGGCCATACCCATTGTCAGTACGATACCCGCTATACCGGGAAGCGTCAGTACCGCGTTCAGCGACGCCAGGACACCAAACAACAGGAAGACGTTGGCAACAAGAGCTATATTGGCAATTAAACCGGCACTCCGGCTGTAATAGAATATCATGAATGCAAGAACAAGAATAAAGGCTATAAGGAATGATACAAAACCTGAATGAATCGCTTCCTTACCAAGAGTAGGCCCTACTACAGTATCGGATATTATCCTTGCAGGAGCGGGAAGCTTACCTGACTTGAGGATGTTTGCAAGGTCGTCTGCCTCTTCAATGGTGAAGTCACCTGTTATCTCAGTGCTACCTCCGGTAATCTCATTCTGTACCCTTGGATATGATCTCACATAACCATCAAGAACAACAGCTATACAGCGGCCAATATTCTCACGGGTCATCCTTGCCCATGTCTTTGCACCCTCCGAGTTCATTGTCATATCAACCTTAACCTCACCACCAGTGACACCGGTAGAAGTCCTTGCCGAGGTAATAACATCACCGTCGAGAGGCGGTCTGCCGTCGCGTGTTGTGATCTTTATAGCATGTAGTTCATAGAGCGATTTCGTAGGATCATATTTATAAGGGTTCTGGCTCCAAAGAAACTTAATATTTCTCGGGAAGAGAGCCCTTATCTGTTTCATCTTGAGATAATAATCTACTTTTGCAGTATCCTTGGCAGCTGCCAGTCCTACCATAGAGGAAGGAAGTGGCTGACCCTGGGCATCAACTCTCGGACTAAGAATACCGAACAGGGGATTCTGCTTTGTAAAAGCTTCTCTTGAAGTAGCTTCTTCTGTATTAGTAGTGTCTTTCCCAATAAGGTCAAGAAGAGATTGATCTTTTCCTGTTGTATCCGATGCAGCTGTATTCTCGCCTGCTGCTGGTTCACTTTCTTTTGTTTTATCTTTATTGGCAAGAATCTCCCTTAACAGGTTATTAGCCTGTGATAGATATCCGATAACTTCACTGTTCTCGTAAGTTTCCCAGAATTCAAGGTTTGCGGTACCTGAAAGGAGCTCCCTTACCCTTTTAGGGTTTGTCTGACCCGGAAGTTCAATAAGTATCCTCCCTTTTGTAGAAAGCTTGGTAATATTTGGCTGTACAACCCCAAAGCGGTCGATCCTTGTTCTCAGAATATTGAAAGCATTATCAATAGCGTCGTCAACTTCGCTGTTAAGTACCTTCATTACCTGGTCGTTGGTCGAATTGAAGTTTATTTTATCTTTCAATTCCGGTGTCCCGAAAATAGCAGACAGACGTGCATTGGGATCTATCTCCCTGAAAGCCCTGTCGAAGAGAGTCAGATAATCAGCCTGGCTTTGCTTCTGCATATCCCTGGCCCGCTTCAGGGCTTCATTAAATGTTTTATCTGTGCTATAATTGGAAAGAGCCTTCAAAATGTCTTCCACCGACACCTCCATAATAACGTTCATACCACCTTTGAGGTCGAGGCCGAGGTTAAGCTCTTTTTTCTGGCACTCTTTAAATGTGTTGCCCAGGAAACTCCATTTATCCTTTGGCAGAGTGGAAATGGAATCGAGATAATTGGTTTCCTTAACAAGGCTTCCTTTTGCATATGCTTTTGCATCCTTACTGACTTTATAAGTAGCTACTGTAAAAGAAAGCTGGTAAATAGATACTACCCCCAGTGCAATCGCAAGGACGAGTATTGCTGCTTTATTCTGCATTTGTCTTTACTTTTGGAATTATTTCGATAATTTTTATAATTCTACTTAATTGAGGCGCAAAGATAAAAATTTTTTGCAAATACGCCCGACATTAACATAATGAATTACCACACTAAAAAAAGTCAGATAAGCTAAATATTAGCATGATAATCACTGCCTGATGTTCCGGCTGAATTTCAAATGCAAGTTTTAATAAAAATTCGTTTTATACAAGCTCAAAGAGGTTGTTTTAAAAGCAAGAACTTATTCAACAAGAAGGACCCAAAGACCCCGTCCCGATAATAGCTATCGGGCTTTACAATTGACACTAAGGAAATGTATTGTCAAACACCACTTTTTATCCTTGGTGCGACTTTGTGGTCAGAAATTACTTTTGAGACAAGCTCTTCAGATAAGATTTTAATTATTTTTTGATCAGTTCAATAGATGATCGTAGTCAGTATCCAGAGGTTTATTATTAATAAAGTCGAACAGAGTAAGCTGCCTTATATTATAGAAATATGTCCAGTAATCCTGCAATGACTGCACATATGCCCTTCTGTTCTGGTCTTTCCTGTTATCAGCATCATTAAGGTCGAGAACCGCTATTTTCCCGATCAGGAATCGTTGTTTAGTGACTTCATATCTCTTCATTGCCACTGTATCTGATTTCGCGGCTATTTCCACCTGGTTTTTCTGGAGGTTGAACTGTTCAACATCGAGGAAAAGGTTTTGCTGGAAATCGATAAGAGCCTGTTTTGCCTGGACCTGGGCAAGTTCAAGGCTTGATTTTGCCATTTCGTACCGTCCTTTTGCCAAGCCCCAGTCAAGAATTGGCATTGTAAAACCAATAAGGACCCTTTGAGAATTACTCAGGTTATTATATGCAGCTGTTACATCTGTTGATTGCTGTGAATATCCAAGAGATGCCGTAAGGCTGGCATTAAGTCCTTTTGAAGCTTTCGCCTGGGCTGCATTGCTCTGGGCATTAAGTACATTTATCCTTTGTGTAAGAATTTCCGGATTATTAGCCATTGCCAGGTTAAGAACCTTTTGCATGTCCACCTGCAGATCAGGCACATGGTTTGGAAGAATAAGTTCTATCTGAACGTTCTCGTTATAACCTAGGAATGATCTCAGCCTGATCTCACGGTCGCGAAGGTTCATATCGGCCTGTTTCCTTGCTGTTTCGGCGTTAAGCCACGAGAGTTGCATCTGGAGAAGTTCATCCTCGGCAATGGTACCCAGCTGGTATCTGCCCTGGGCAATACGATAAAGAGTATCGGCATTGGAATAATTCATCTCCGCAATCTGTTTGTTTATCTGAGCAAGAGCCAGTGAGAAAAAGTTCCTGACTGCATTAATATGAACATCTTCTATATTAGACAAATATGTCTTCTTTGCAGCCTCATACCTTACCGGTTCAATTTTCTTCTCCCATTTAAGAGAATTGTACATACGAATAGGCTGCGTTATATTAATACTGATGGGGTCGGTAATATAGTTTGTTGGCAGTCCTTTCTGGATATCCTTAAATAGTGTTAAGTCTGATCTCAGCGATATTACTGTACCTGTAACACCTATGTTCTGCGATAGTGACAGAGTCCCCAGGTTACTTATTGTGTTATTAGACTTATATTCGTACTGGTCTGTTTGTGAATTATAAATCTTATCGAGCCCGTTGCTGAAATCAGGTGTAGTACCGGACAGTGTAAGGGAAGGCAGGAACTGTGCCTTGAATGATCTGTACTGCCAGTAGCTTGAACGGAACCTGTGCTTGGCCATCAGAGCATTTGTCGACTGTTCTTCAGCCAGCTTGATTACCTCATCGAATGTTAGTTTTTTTACTTCCTGTGCATTAATTGTTCCGGCAGAAAACAGGAGCACAGCAGCTATTGATAATATACAAAATTTCTTCATTTTTAATAATTTATTCATATCTCAATGATTCGATTGGATCCTTCTCGGAAGCTCTTTTGGCCGGCGAATACCCGAAAATAACCCCGACAGCGGCAGACACCCCGAAAGCAATAAATACCGAGAAGAAAGAAACAATTGTCATGATACCGGCTATCTGCTCAATTAGCTTAGCCATGATAACCCCGAAGAAAACACCTATAAAACCGCCTGTTACACTGATAAGGACAGCTTCAGCAAGGAACTGTACAACTATATCCATTTTTTTGGCTCCAATAGCCATTCTTGTACCAATTTCCTTGATTCTCTCCATCACTGAAGCAAACATAATATTCATAATGCCAATACCCCCTACTATCAACGATATGCTTGCGATAGCACCGAGCACTATATTGAAAATGTCTTTAGTCCTTTGTTGTTGCTTAAGAAGCAGTTCAGGGACGGTGATCTCAAAATCCTTGACACCTGAATGTCTCCTTGTCAGCATACGGCTCAGTATCTCCGTTGTGGGAGCGAGCTGTTCTGTCTCATTAACCTGTACAACAATCCTGTCGAGCTGGTTATAATTATTTTCTGAATCACTTGATGCATCTGAACCGCTTGAGACGACCCTTGACATACCCGGACCTCTGAAGAACTGAAGTGATGAAGCCTCCGAAACAAGCTTGGTATTAAGAAGTGCCCTGTTCTGGTACCTCAGCAGCATAGTATTGATTGGGATATAAATATTGTCGTTATAGACATTAACACCCTTTTCCTCGAAGCCGGTAAGACTGACATTTGTTTTCTGCAAAACACCAATAACCTTAAGCCATATCCCGTTAAACTTGATATACTGTCCAAGCGGATCTATTTTGCTGAAAAACTTGGCACGTATATTTGCTCCGATGATACAAACCTGGATACCGTTATCTTCCTGGTATTTATTGAAGAATGTTCCTGAAACAAGGGGAAGGTTATATAGGTAGAAATAATCGTTTGATACTCCAACCAGTTTTGCTGTATACTTAACACCATTAAGCACGGCAGTTGAATTGAATGAGATCTCAGGACTGATTCTCTTTACTGAGGGAATTGTCTGTTTGATGGCATCGACATCAAGAAGGCTGAGGCCCCTGGAGAATTTTTTCTGCTGTTTCTCTCCACTTTCTGTTGAAGAACTTTTATCGGGAATTACTGGATTGATGAGGATATTATTCACACCCACCATTTTCATCTGTTCCATTATCTCCTGCTTTGCACCCTTTCCGATAGCAAGCATCGCTATAACTGCTGCCACACCGAATATTATACCAAGTGCTGTCAGCATAGACTTCAGCTTGTTGGATATAATTGATTCGACGGCAATTTCTATATCGTGGAAATATCGTAGGATAAATTTGAGCATTACGTTTCAGTTTAAATAATTATTTCTGACAAATTAAGCATCTTAATCCCGATTAGTTCTGTCCTGGTCTGCCCGGTTGCGAAGGCATTCTCCTTCTGACAGATGTATCTCTCACAGACCCGGGCTGCCTGACCTGATTATTCCCGGAACGTCGTGAAGCGGAAGTGTCTCCCTGCCGGCCTGCTCCCTGACTCTGGCCAGGTGCCTGTCCGGAATTCCTCATATTACGGAATCGCTGCATCATTTCAGGTGTGATATTTCTGCCGCCCCGGCCCATCTGGCTTCCTCTTTCTCTTACCTGTTCGGCTTCCTGGCGTGCCTTTTCTTCGGCTTCCCGCTTGGCTTTCTCATGTTCTTTTATTGTAGCTATAAGATCGGTCCCGACCAGTTTGAACTTATCAGGCTTTTCAGGAGTACTCAGGTAGATTTTCTCCCCGGGTTTAACACCCTGTTCAACAACTACATTGTTCTCATTTGATTCACCAAGAACAACAATCTGTTTTGTCCTTTTTCTTGTATAAACATAAGGAATACTGTCTGTCCCCGTCTGGACACATTCAAGAGGTATATAAGTCACATTTTCAAGAGTCTTTGTTATAATCTTGTTACCTGTTGTCATTGATGGTCTGAGGATAGGATCAGATTCATTGACATCGATAACCACTTCGAAAACCTTTGCGTCCGCATTCGGCAACTGTTCACCAATATTTGCAACACTTGTTACAACCCCGGTATATTGCTTCTCGGGAAAAGCATCTACTTCAATTTCAACTTTCTGCCCGGGTTTTACCTTACTCACATCTATCTCATTGACGTAAGTCTTTGAAATCATAGAAGACATATCGGGAAGTGTTGCGACTACGTTATCCCATGGACTGATAGAGGACCCGACCTTTCGTTTTGTGCCCATCCTGTCGCGTTTATATATTATCATGCCATCAGACGGTGCAGTAATTACGAATTTGGACAGAATTGTCTGCAGGTCATTAACCTTCTGACGCTGTTCTTCAAGCTGTGTCTTGCTAGTACGCATATCCGATTTGGCCTGCTCCACCTTGAGGGCATAACCCCTGATCGCCTGGTCGAGAGACCTTTTTGCCTTGTCAAGAGCTATTTCTGCCTGCCTTATTGTGGTCGGAGGTTCATACTTCGACTGCTGCAATGTAATACCAGCTTCTTCAACCGAAAACCTGAGATTCTTTATATTATCCCTGAGATTACTCAGCGTAACAGCCGTATCCAGTTGCTTCATCTCAAGATCGGTCTCATATGTTGTAAGTTTATCGAGCTCATCTTTCAAGGTATTGTCAAACTGGGTCCTGTCGAGAGTAGCAACGTAATCGCCCTTTTTAACTTCAGTACCTTCAGGCACCATGTCTGTTATTTTAATATCCATGGCCCTGAGGCTTCTGCTCTGCTGAAAATCAGGACCTGTAATATCGGTTGAGTTTTTTGCTTCCAGTTCCCCCGTGGTGGTGACAATAATATCAAATTCCCCCTTTTCAGCCACAGCATACAGGTTAGATATGTCCTTCCTTGAAGCTACCCTGTTAATAATGATTATAGCTATAATCGCCACTACTGCAACAATTGCGGAAATAATTATCGTTTTTTTCATCATAAAATGAATTTTGTTAAAAATTATGATGCAGCTCGCATGTAAGGTATATTTTATCCATGTATCCTAAATTTCGTAACATGCTCGGTTCATCTGTTATAAAAATTACTGACTGATTACTAAAATCAGGCACAAAAGTATTAAAAAGGGGTTCCCTTTTTTAGTCATTAACAATATTTAACATCATTACTTTTTGCCTTACAGAGTTTTTGACACCGGTAAACAATGATTTATTCCGCTTTGATTATGAATTATCAGAATAATTAGGATTTTTTAACAATTCCAATAACTGTATCAGCGAGGTTATCAGCGTCTTCAGATGTTTTACCTTCAGCATAAATTCTCATTATGGGCTCGGTATTCGATTTCCTTATCTGTACCCACCCTAAAGGATGATCGATCCATAGTCCGTCTCTTTCATCGGTCGCGCTGTCCGGAAAGTTCTTCTTAACGGCTTCAATAATACTACTAAACTCATCACCGGGAGAAAGAGAGAGCTTCTTTTTCGCTATGACGTAATAGGGATAAATGTTTCTCAGTTCCGAAACCTTCTTCTTACTCTTTGCAAGATGGGAAAGGAATAATGCAATGCCTGCCAGTGCATCACGTCCGTAATGAAGAGCAGGATAAATGACTCCACCATTGCCTTCTCCACCTATTACGGCTTCCCTCAGCTTCATTTCTTCAACAACATTTACCTCTCCCACTGCAGCTGAAAAATGCATACATCCGTATTTCTCGGTAACATCCTTTAACGCTTTTGTAGACGAGAGGTTTGAAACAGTATTTCCGGGTGTATGTGCCAGCACATAATCTGAAACAGCGACAAGAGTATATTCTTCACCGAACATTGTGCCGTCTTCGCACACCATTGCCAGCCTGTCAACATCAGGATCGACAACAAAACCAACATCTGCTTTTGAACTTACAACAAGATCCGAAATATCTTTAAGATTTGCCGGCAATGGCTCGGGGTTATGCGAGAAATCACCATCTGGTACTGTATTAAGCTCAACGATTTTATTTACACCCAGTTCTTTAAGAAATGCCGGCAGTACAATTCCACCAACAGAGTTAATGCAATCTATGGCAACCTTAAAATCGGCTGCGGCTATTGCATCAGGGTCAACAAGTTCAAGCTTCATTATTTCAGCAATATGCCTTTTTCCCCAGCTATCATCTGATACCAGTTTTCCTTCCAGACCATTAGCGGCAAAATAGAAATCTTCTTTTTCAGCAATCTGAAGTACCTTCGATCCATCCGAAGAGGAAAGGAATTCACCCCTTTCATTAAGCAGCTTAAGAGCATTCCACTCAGCCGGATTATGACTTGCAGTAATTATTACCCCTCCATGGGCTCCTGTACCTGTGACTGCTATTTCAACTGTTGGTGTTGTGGCCATACCCAGGTCGGTAACATCTATACCAAGGCCTCTCAGGGAAGATATAACAAAATTGTTTACCATGGTTCCGGATTTCCTGGCATCGCGGCCGACAACTATCTTAATTCCCTTTTCCCCATGTCGCTGGATGAGCCATGTACCAAAAGCTGCCGAAAATTTGACAATATCCACCGGAGTCAGATTCTCTCCGGGTTTACCACCTATGGTTCCTCTTATACCTGATATTGATTTTATTAATGCCATAACTATAATTTAGATTTTCACAAATACAAAGGTGCAAAAAAAACACCAAATCATATAACTAAATAATTGTACCTTTGCATCCTGATAATTAAGCTATATGGAGAACAGCAACAGTGGCTACAGAAAATCCGGGAATAAATACGGAAGGCCGCCAATGAAGAAGACAACACCTGAAAGGAAGGGCAGGCCAGGTGGCAAAGGCACAAACGGAAGAAAAAAGGAGGAGATTTATATCCGGCTTAACAGATTTATTGCCAATAGTGGATTATGCTCACGAAGGGATGCAGACGAGCATATAAAAAACGGGCTAGTATCTGTTAACGGGAAACTTGTAACTGAACTTGGAACCAGGGTAAAATCCGGAGATGATGTTCGTTTCAGGGGTAAGAAACTTTCTGCGGAGAAGAAGGTGTATATACTGATGAATAAACCCAGGGATTATGTTACCACTGTAGAAGATCCTCATGCCGACCGGACTGTTCTTAATCTGCTTGGCAATGATTTCCCGGTGAGGGTATATCCGGTAGGCCGGCTCGACAAAGCTACAACAGGAGTTCTGCTCCTGACAAACGATGGAGAACTTGCAGGCAGGCTTATGCACCCAAGGTATAAGAAAAGAAAAATATACCATGTCTTCCTTGACCGTTCTGTTTCGAAGAATGACATATTGAAACTGGCTGAAGGCATTGACCTTGACGGAACGACAATTACAGCCGATGCTGTCTCATATGCCGACGAGGAAGACAGAAGCCAGATAGGCATTGAACTTCATTCAGGTCAGAACAGGGTTATAAGGCGTATGTTTGAGAGCCTGGGTTATAAAGTAAGAAAACTTGACAGGGTTTACTTTGCAGGCCTTACAAAGAAGAATGTTCAGCGTGGCAGGTGGAGATATCTGACAGATAAAGAAGTAAGTTTGCTGAAACGTGGTATCCAGTAAGTAAGATATGAGTCACAGAGCAGGTTTCGTAAATATCATGGGTAATCCCAATGTGGGCAAATCAACAATAATGAATGCCCTTGTCGGCGAGAAGCTGTCTATAATCACATCCAAAGCCCAGACTACACGGCACCGTATAATGGGCATTGTCAACGGGGACGATTTCCAGATAGTATATTCCGATACTCCGGGAATATTAAATCCGCAGTACAAATTACAGGAAACTATGATGGGGCTTGTTAATACAGCGCTTACAGATGCAGACCTAATACTATGGGTAACCGATGTAACAGAAAAATCAGCCGGGAAAGTAGAATTTGCAGACAGGATCAAAGAATCAGGTATTTATGTGATAGTTGCGGTAAACAAGATCGATCTGACCAACCAGTCTGATCTTGAGACAATTGTGGAATCATGGCACGAGCTTTTCCCCGGTTCGCCGGTAATACCTCTTTCAGCATTAAACAACTTCAACCTTGATGTCCTTCTTAATGCAATACTTGAAAAGCTTCCTGAGAATCCTCCGTATTTTCCAAAGGATCAGCTTACAGATAAATATGAAAGATTCTTCGCATCGGAGATAATCAGGGAAAAGATTCTTCTCAATTACAAGAAAGAAGTGCCTTATTCCGTTGAAATAGAAATTGAAAGTTTCAAGGAAGAACAGGATATAATAAGAATAAGAGCACTTATACATGTAACCCGCGACAGCCAGAAAGGGATCATCATTGGTCACAGGGGAACTATGCTGAAAAAGGTAGGTACAGAAGCCAGGCACGACATGGAAGAATTCTTCAGGAAAAAAATATTTCTTGAACTATTTGTCAAGGTTACGAAGGACTGGCGGAACAAGCCAACAGTGCTTAAAAGATTTGGATACAGGTAATAACTCTGAAGTGTTTATGAGCAAAATAGTAGCAATAGTAGGGAGACCGAACGTAGGTAAATCTACTCTCTTCAACAGGTTAACAGGGACTCGTGAAGCCATAGTTGATGAAGTCAGCGGCGTTACCCGCGACAGGAATTATGGCCTTTCCAACTGGAATGGACTGGATTTCTCTGTTATTGACACTGGGGGTTATGTAAAAAATTCCGATGACATTTTTGAGGAAGAGATAAATAAACAGGTTGTACTGGCGATAGAAGAAGCGGATATTATCCTGTTCATGGTTGATGTCACATACGGTATTCATGAGCTCGACAGTGCTGTGGCGGCGCTGCTGAGAAGAACAGAAAAGAAAATTCTCCTTGTAGTAAACAAGGTTGATAATGGTGAGAGACTGCTGGAAGCTGCAGAGTTTTACAGATTGGGACTGGGTGACTACTTTCCTCTCAGTTCTGTTAATGGCAGCGGCACAGGTGAGTTGCTTGATGAGATAACTGCAAACCTTGTGCCTGACGAGGCGGAAGAAACACCGGACCTGCCCAGGGTGGCTATTGTCGGGCGGCCAAATGTGGGAAAATCATCGCTTGTCAATTCACTGCTTGGCGTGGAAAGAAATATTGTTACGCCTGTTGCAGGAACCACAAGGGATTCTATTTACACCAGGTATAATAAATTTCAGCACGATTTTCTACTTGTCGATACAGCAGGCCTAAGAAGAAAAAACAGGGTGAACGAGGATATCGAGTTCTATTCTGTAATGAGAGCCGTAAGAACCATCGAGTCTTCCGATATCTGCCTTTTGCTTATTGATGCCACGAGGGGAATTGAAGCACAGGACATGAACATTATTTCGCTGATCCTAAAGAATAACAAGGGGATGATCATCCTTGTAAATAAATGGGACCTGATAGCGAAAGACAATAATACTACAAATGTTTTCGAAAAAGCAATAAGGGAAAAAACGGCACCTTTTACAGATTATCCCATTTTGTTTATCTCGGCTACAAATAAACAAAGGATACATAAGGTACTGGAACTGGTCGACAGGGTTAACAACAACAGGAACAGAAAGATAAGTACTTCAGAGCTTAACGAGGTAATGCAGCATGTGATTAATGAAAATCCCCCACCCTCACTTAAAGGTAAGCATGTCAGGATAAAATATGTTACCCAGTTGCCTGTATATACACCTTCATTTGCCTTTTTCTGCAACCTGCCTCAATACGTTAAGGATCCCTATAAAAGGTATCTTGAAAACAGGCTGAGGGATAAATTTGACTTCTCCGGAGTGCCGATAAGAATATTTTTAAGAAAAAAATGATATAATTTGGTGTGCTTTTTGTATAATGACATTTTTATTGGTGGGATATCATGAAAAGAAAAATATACCCGGTTGCATTATTAGTTTTTATTGTTTTCGCAGGTTCCTGTAAAAAAATAGAAAAGCTGCCGGCTACTCCGTACATAGAATTCAGAAGCTTCACCATTTTTGATACAACAGATATACTCGGTAATGAAGCCAAGGGAGGCAGGTTGAATTTCTATTTTGAAGACGGCGACGGTGACCTGGGACTGCAGGCCCCATCAGATACCCAGCTCGATACAACAAACCTCTTCCTTACTTTGTTCCGGAAAGAAGACGGAGTAATGGTACAGGCTCCTGAAAATGATCCTTTGAAACCTTCATCTTACAGGATACCTTACCTTGAAAGACTGGGACAAAACAAGATTCTCAAAGGCACTGTGTCTGTAACGTTCATGTACCTATTTTATAATCCTTCCGACACAATCAGGTATGATTTTTATATTAAGGACAGGGCAGAAAATATAAGCAACACAGCCTCGACAAGCGAAATTATTGTTTCGGAAAACGGTGTTTATAAAGAAAACTGACAATCAGACCCTTACTCCCATGAACAGGATGTCGTCTACCTGCTCATAATTGCCTTTCCATTCAAAATAGAATTTCGATAAAGTCTCTTTCTGGTCAGTCATAGGCAGTTTGGATATCTGTTCTATTATCTTTTTCAGCCTTGCAATTTTCATTTTCTTACCATCAGGACCTCCGAACTGGTCGGGAAGCCCGTCTGAGAACAGGTAGACAATATCTCCTTCACTAAGGTAATACTCCTGGTCGTCATAGTATTTTTCCACTATGGATTCACCTCCCACAGATGACCGGTTACCTTTTATATAGTATGATTCACCGTCGAGTACAATTATTACAGGCCGCATAGCAGAAGCAAACCTTATATGACGTGTCTTTGTGTTGAACTCGCATACAACCATATCCATGCCATCATTTGAAACTCCCAGTTCCACATTCTGGTTAAGAGTTGAGAATATCTGTTTATCCAGCATAGTAAGCACTTCCGATGGCTTTGATATTCTTTTGCGCGTAACAATATCCTGAAGAAGTGTCGATCCTATCATAGACATGAAGGCACCAGGCACGCCATGACCGGTGGAGTCAGCACATACAAGTATGAACCTTTCATCATCAAGCCTATCGAACCAGTAAAAATCACCGCTTACAATATCACGGGGGTGAAAAAGAATAAAGGCATCGGCAAAAGCCTCCTTAAGCTTGTTGATATCAGGCAGGATACTGGTTTGGATACGTTTTGCATAATTTATGCTATCTGTTATTTCAATATTCTGAAGCTCTATCTCACCCTTCTGTTTCATCACTGTTCGTGTACGAGCTTCAAGCTCCTTCTCAAGGTAAATCTGTATTTTCTTCTGAGCCTTATCTCTCTGTCTTATTATAAAAACAAGGATAGCGGCAAGTGTGAGTATCCAGATCATTATCGCCCACCAGGTCCGCCAGAAAGGTGGCTTAATTGTAAGTGAAAACGACAGGGGATGATCCTGAGAGAGACCGCTCGCATTTACCGCAATAAGGTTGAACTTATAATTTCCGTCGCCAAGACTGTAAAGAGACTGCCTCGATGTGGAAATCCTGCTATAATCGGGATCAAAGTTTTTCAGGAATGTACTGTAATAAACTTTTTCGGGATTACTGAAATATATTCCAGTATAATTGATCATTATCCTGTATTTCCTGTATGGAAGGGTGTATGATTTCCTGAAAGGATATCTTACATCATTTATTGTGATGTAATTGATATTGGCCAGGGGAGGTACTTCCTTTTTCCTGTCCTTAGTCCTGTCATATACAACAAATCCTTCCGTTGTACCAATAAGTATCTTTTTATCAGGCAATTCAACAAGGGCATCAGGATTACAAATCCCTCCTTTAGCATATTCAGTACCGTATACATTAATGATACCGGAAACTGTATTATAACTTGAGAAACCCTTTGAATGTCCAACCCATATCTCATTCTCCGAATCTGCCAGTATACTATAGCAGAAGTTAGACATAAGATCATTTGTCTTTGTTATTGACATTATAGAATCATTCTGGAAGCGGAAAACCCCGTTACCTGCGGTTGCCAGCCAGAGTGCCCCGTTTCTGTCCTCTGTCATCGAAAGTATTTTGTTCTTAAAGTTACCGGACATAACAGCATCGCTGTACTTAACACTGAAGTCCCTGTCTATATAATAGACCCTGTCGCTTTCTGTGCCTACATAGGCGATACCTTTGGGTGACAGTAATATTTTGTTGATGCTGCTGTAAGGCAGCCCGTCGTTTGTATCAAGCCTCTTTTTAATATTACCCGTAGCCCTGTCAAGCACTATGATTCCGTTTGTTGTTGATAACCAAATATTACTGTTATCCATTTCAATGTCCTTAACCTGATCGGAACCACTGTCTCCGGTCCTGAGAAACAACCTTACAGCACCACTGGAATTCATGACAAACAACCCGTTCCCGTTTGTTCCAAACCACAGGTTGTCCTTGTCATCAAGGTAATAGGATGATATCTCCACTTTTCCTGTCTTATCTGAGAGGTTTGTGAATGATATGGAACGTCCTTTAAGGGGGTCAAAAACATGAAACCCCATGGGAGTACCAAGAAGGTACTTATCCTTGTAACCCGAGATATAGATGATATTATTTTCCGCGTCATTTTTCCCGGGAGTGTAATAGCTGAATGCATAAGTGGTAAGGATGGAAATACCCTCGCCATATAATGCCATCCAGTAGTTACCTTCCATATCCCTGAATACCGTTTTGACATCATCCCCTGCAAGTCCGGATTTTATATTAAAGTCCCGCCATGACGTAATACCAGAAAAATCATCTGCCAGACTTAATTGTATCACCCCGGATCCGAATGTAGATATCCAGAAATTATTATCGTCATCTTCGTAAACAGACTGCACGTTAAGGGTATTCCATTCAGGATGATCAGGAAACCTGGAAATTGCAACCCCATTACCTGAAATAACCATCCTGAATAAACCATTATCCTCGGTACCCACAATAAATGTATTAGCATCAGGGGTGGTGTGGATTGCTGTAATATTTGCATAGTCAAATCCTTCCACATTCTGTTCCACAATCACCGAATCATTTCTGAGGCTGCAGATCATAATATTCCCCTGAGCTCCAATAAGCAATTTCCCTGCTGCTGAAAATGAGGCTGAGAACATAACAGGATCGTCGGGTACAAAATATTTCCGGATTATTGAAGGATTGTCCGGATCAATTGAGAAAACAGCCCTGCTTTGAGGAATCACGTAAACCATGCTGTCAGGGCCTTCTATAAGGCTGCTTATACTTCTTGTATTAGTTATTGCCGCCGGGACCAGTGTTTCATCACGGACATAAAACAGCGACCCGTCGTTACAGCCAAACCATAGTGTCCCGTTCTTATCCCTGAGGTCGGCATTAGGATATCGCCCGACCGAAGAATCGGGGAAAGCTACTTTATAAAACCGGAAACCATCGAACCTTGCCAGGCCATTTCCGGTACCTACCCAAAGGTAGCCATTGGATGACTGGTTCACAGTATATACAAAACCACTGGGAATATCATTCTCAGCACCGTAATTTCTGAAACTATACGTCTGCCCGTTCAATACCAGCGGCGACAACAACATTAAAAGTACTATGCCGACTAATATCTTTGCAGTATTGCTTAACTTCATATCAGGTTATCTTATTTCTTTTTTGGCCGGATAGACTGAACTTTTATCTTGGGCTGGTATATCGGGACCCCTCCGATAGGGGAACTGAAGAATTTAAGTCCGTCGCCCCTCTGGTTCTGTAGTGTTATTACAACATTATTGTTCTTAACAAGCTCTCCCTGGCGCTTATGGAACTGGAAATCGAGGGATGCTCCTATCTCCTGAGGCTCTATTGATATCCTTGAAGAAGTATCGACATCCTCACCGGAAACGGGGACATCTACACCCTGTTTATACCTGGAAACAACGAGAATATTTCCGTCATTATCCCAGTCGAAATTAGTCTGTTTTATCCATACAACTCCTGTATCAACATACGGATAAATATGTGAAACACTCCTGAAATCGTTCCACATACGAAAGGTATATGAATAAGTAAATGCATTAGCTCCTTCAATGGGAATATTATTATTTTCATTACTGCTGAGGAAATACCTGTAAAGATTCCCGTCATCTCCACTTATACCTTCAGCTATTATCTTAAAGATATAACTGTTCCATTTCTCATTAAAATCTCCTTCTGTGGGGTTAAACGGTCCGAAAGTATAGTATTTATTATCGTACCTGGCTTCATTGCCGAATACCTTTGATGCCAGCAGATTTCCTGTTTTATAGTTCTCCCCCTTCAACAATCCTTTTGAATCTTCATTTTTTTCCGGGTCAACTCCCTTACCTCCATAGACTGAAAACCTTGTTCTCGTATTAAATTCACCCTGTATCTCATCATTCTCTCCTCCGCAGTCGGGATCAAATACCCTGATATAGAATGGCTGAGTGTAATCTTTCGGTATTGTAAAGAAGAAGATCTCATAGAAGTTGGCATCACCCCATGAAGTTTTCCCCTCTTTCCCGAAGGTGACAAGAAATGGAATATTCTCATCCTTCCCCGGCACAGGCTGTGCTTTAAGGCCGGCAGTTAAAGTAAATCCCAGCAATAAGATTATTAATATAGTTTTGTATGACCTGTTGAATTTCATCAATCTCAAATTTAACTAATTTCAGAATCAGGGTTGTTTAAAGACAATAATATTTTTCGAAACACATGCCTCCCGTTTTGTCCCGTCCGGCATCGGCCTTGTTGAAACGATCAACTGTATATTATAAACACCAGGCCTAAGGTAGCTTTTATTAACATCTTTACCTATGGCAACCGTTTCATCTCCAAAATTCCAGTAGTACTGTGCAATATTCCAGCCAGGAAGATTTGTACTGTCAGCATTCATACTTATCATTCTGCCCTGTGGAATACTGTCAGGTGCAGAAATATATGGCTGTACTGTTGCTGTCAGTTCAAGTGTCTCTGACTTTTCGTTATATTTAACCTCGTTTGTGACAAGGTTGACAACGTCAAGATGGACCTGGTATGTGCCCGGTCCCTTATAACAATGTTCGACAACTACGCCTGTTGCCTTTTCTCCATCGCCGAAACGCCATTCATACCTGAAAGGCATCGAATCATATTTCATGGCATTCTCCTCTTCAAACCTGAAACAGTAAAAGTCTTCGACAAGGGTATCACACGATGCTTTACGTATTATTGTGGAAGTGAACTTATAGATATCATCATTACCGCTTCTGCCAGATGAGAAATAACCTGTCTGCTGGTCATCGGATGACACGAATGCGAAGTCGTCCGAGGGAGAATTCACAGGTTCTGCAAGGTGTACAGGTGGTTCCCATTTACCATATATCATAAAAGTATAATAAACATCCAGCTTCCCGTCACCACCGGGTCTGTCTGATGAAAAATAGAGTCTTCCGGAGGGACTGATAAAGGGATAATTCTCTGTTTCCGGAGAATTAACTCCGGGTCCAAGGTTTACAGGCTTCGACCATTCGTTATTCACAAATTCGCAGTAATATAAATCAGACTTACCCTGACCTCCGGGCATATCAGATGCAAAATACAGGTATTTACCATCTTTGCTAATTGAGGGTTGACCAATATCGTATTCAGTACTGTTGTATTTGAACGGACTTACAGAGTCGAGCCTGTCGCCTGATATTATACCTTTGAATATCCCTATATGGTTTGTGAAATTTCTTTTTGTAGCTATCCTGCTTGTCTCGATCTCACTTGAGAAATAAACAGTTCTTCCATCAGGAGCAACACAGAGAGGTCCGTTATTAAAGAACGAACTGCGGCTGCTCTTTATTTCAACAGGTTTTCGCCAGTCGGATGTATCTTCTCGCTCGGCAAAATATATATTATAAAGCCTTCTTCCGTCGAAAGAAGTGCGATCGGTAATTGCACTGAACCTTCTGTTTGAACAAAATAGAATCCCGTCGCGAAAGATAACCGGGGAAATTTCGCTGAACATACCGGTGTTAAACGGCAGCTTCTGAATCTTAAACAATGAAGGCTGCTGCTGTGCAAATGTGTTGGCCGGTACAAGCAGAGCGAAAAATAACAATATATGAGACAGCCTTTTTATCATAAACTTAGAAATAGCGCGGATTACCGGCGCTCACTTTATAACCGAATTCGTATCTTAATATAAACTCACTGGAACCTTTTGAATATGAACTCATTCTGCCCATAGGGTTATCATATGAAAAACCAAACATAAGCTGCGGATTTATCTGCACCTGCAGGATACCTACAGCTACCTGTTCCGATGTTCTCCATGAACCGCCAATCCAGATAAGGTCCCCTAATATCAGGTTCCCGTTAATATCAAGCTGGTTAATTCTTTTTGTATCATGAAAAGAATAGTTGAGGAGCATCGATGGCTTGAATTTTACAAAATCAGAGAATGTGATCAGTCCTCCACCGGTCAGGATAATATTATATTCTCCAAAGCTGTGATATGGCTCCAGTGTTCCTGTTGCCGTTCTCCTGTAGCTTAAAAATGCCGGCACCGACATGCCTGCAAAAATCTTATCGCTGAAATAATAGACTCCTGCTCCGACATTGGGTAAAACCCAGGCTTTATCATTAACAAAAACCGGATCATTAGGAGTGGTGAGGAACCTGTCAGCATCATTATTCGGATAGACAGTATTTGTCATATCTGCACCGGCTTTAAGACCGAAAGATATTTTACCTGTTCCCAGTTTTATCCTGTATGCATAGCTTGCATATATGCTTGTTGATTTTGTAAATCCGTATTGCATGAACTGGCCGAGCAGGCCAAGTGCCACCTTGTCATTTTTCATCGGGGTATGAAGAGAAACGGATTGAAAGACAGGAGAACCTGAAATGCCCATCCACTGCATGCGATACGATAAAAAAGTACTTAATGCACCTCTTGAACCGGCATAGGCCGGGTTTATTACAAGGCCGTTTTGTATATACTGGCTGTAAACAGGATAACCGAGGCTAATCCTTGCCGAATCACTTACAGACTGTCCTTGTACAACTGTTGCAACAGAAGCTGTAAATATGATGAATATCAGCCTGATCCTGGATATCATTTTGTATATATAATACTTTTTCAATGTCATCAGTTTCTTTTCAGTATAATAAATCCGGTCTTCATATCCACCCTGTCACCCGAAGTCATTTTAAACAGGTAGTAGTATGTGCCCTCAGGCAGGTCTTTACCTCTTGTATCTCTTCCATCCCAGTCTTCCCATATACTTCCACCTGTATTGGATGTTGTGAAGACAACCGATCCTGCCCCGTTAAGTATTTTAAGTTCTACATCAATATTTTCAGACAGGTTAAGACCTTCAATTATAAACTTATCATTTATGCCGTCACCATTAGGTGAAAAAGCTCTTGGAACAAAATCTTTATTTAGAAATACCGATACTGTATCTGACAGGCTACACTGTCCGGCATCCGTTGTCACTGTCCAAAGGAAGGAATTAGCTCCCTGCGACAGGTTTTTTACTTCGGTATTGTATTTAGCCGGATCAACTATTGAAACGCTACCTGATCCCAGGATAGTCCATTTTCCTGTTTCTCCGGCAAGTGGTGGAGCCGCATCCATCAATATTGTTTTATTAATTGAATAGATTGTCTGATCGGCCCCTGCATCAGGCTGACCGGGCATCGGGTTAACTACTATCATTACCGGGTTTGAGTTTGCCACGCCACAGTCATTCTTCCCGGAATATACAATTCGTCTGTAAGCCGATGAAAATGTCAGAACAGGAGGCCTGTAGTTTGCTGAATCACTTTTCAGATAACCGGTAATATCCTGCCATCCATGTAATGATGTACTGTCCTGCCATGTGAATGTGTAGATACCATCCCCTCCCGAAAGCATATTATCGCCATTTATACGCAAAGGTCTTGTTCCGGAACAGATTGACTGATCGGCACTTATACCAACATTTACAAGAGCCGGCAGTACAATAATTCTTAATTGGTTACTGCTTACTGTTGCACGAGGGTCAATGGCGGGAGAACTTACAGCCCTCCTTATCCATGTTGATTCTGTGAGTATTCCCGGGTTATACTGAAGATCAGTACCTGTTACCGGGGTCCAGTCAGAAGCTCCGGGAGAGTCAGCGGTTGAGCTGTACCAGCTAACCGAATATCCGTCTGACGGATTGGCGCTGCCACCGGAAGGTACCGAACCATTTACAGAAGAAGAAGCCTGTCCTATATAAATTGTATCAAGCAATATATTGTCGAAAGAGATAGTATTTAAAATTCTTGCATCAACAGTTATAAGCACCGGGTTGCTTAAATCGGTACATGCAGATGAACTGATCCTCCTCCTGAATGAAGTAGTCCAGGAAAGATGAGGTGGCTGGTATTCTGCCTGGTTTGTTGCTCCCGGTCCCGGAGCAGCGGGGAAGCCCGCAGTATCCCTTACCCATGAATAATTAAATGTGGACAGTCCTGCCCCTCCGGCAGGAACAGCAGACTGGGTCAGCTTGAGTGGTATACTGTCATAACCTATTGTCTGGTCGGCCTGAATAAGATTATTTGTTATAACCGGCCACACCTTCCTTGTTGCTGCACCGGAGGTGTCCTTACAGGCGTCCTGTTCACCCGACAATACTATCCTCCTGTAGAAATGATCTCCGGCTGGAAGGGATACTGAAGCATCAGGATCGTAGTCTTTCTGTGTGGCGCCTCCAATTGATGACCATGAGCCAGGTAAGTCCGTAGTACTCTGCTGCCATATATAACGGTAATCATTAATATCGCCTCCTGTTGGCCCGGCAACTGTTGCAAGATCCGTGTTTCCCCCGAAACAAATTGTATCATTAAGCTGCACGAAACCGTTAGATCCGATATCCTGAAGAACAGTAAACTTCACTATAGCGGTATTGTCCCTGCAACGTCCTGAAATGACGGTACGCCTGTACCAGGTATCTTTGGTAAGGCCACCGGCCGGGTTCGGATCATATTCCTTCGTTATTTCTGTTGCAAGAGGTGAACTCCAGGAACCACCCACCGTACTGTCCTGCCATACATACTTCAGAAATTGCGACGGATAAGTCAGATCAGGAGTTCCCTGGGTTATCAGGGCCGGATCTGTGTTAATACAAATAGTATCCGGATTTGCCACAATAACGTTATTCTGTATCTGCGACTGCACTATGATCATTACGGGTTTACTGATATCAACAATGGCGGGTATCGAATTGTCGGTTATTGTTCGTCTGAACCATACTGTCGCTGTTTCAATCGATGTGGGTGTATAATTAACAGGATCAGGGTCATTTGAAAGGGTTATGGGTGCGGTAAAGGCAGCATCATAGCTCTTCTCCCAGGTATAGGTATACGGTAATGTTCCGCCCAGGGGTTGTGTTCCTGTTATCTTAGGAGGTAGAGTGCCCGAACATATCGAATCAACCTGGTTTCCTGTCACGGAAGATTCAATTGTATTAAAAAGAAATCCGTTAAGATTAGCCAGGAAATTAAGTCTTTTTTCACCTGTGGCTCCGTCAGCATTGGCATCGGGACCTAAATAATTACCGGCAAGGCCCCCACTAATGGAATCTGTAACATTTGCAGGGTAGTTGTTATTCACATAAATTAGACCGCCACCTCCGCCACCTCCGGGACCCGCTGTACCCGGATTATCTCCTCCGTTACCACCGGAGGCAACCAGTTTAAGTTGTGATGACCCAAAATTCCTGACATATAATGCAATGGACCCCCCAGCTCCTCCTCCGCCTGAGCCGGCAATTCCCACTGCCGTACCCCCGGGCATACCATTGGAGACAATCCGGCCACCGTTACCTTCAATTGTATCTGCGACAATTATAACAATACCTCCACCATTACCGCCATAGGATGAACTGCCGGAGGCTGATGTAGTTGAAGCCCCGCCGCCGCCGCCAAAAA
>Ga0102950_1000073_pt1 | contig 23694 bp, 21 predicted proteins | sample SalPon2A_B_D2_MG_FD_78505 | JGI IMG/M metagenome (GOLD analysis project Ga0102950, IMG submission 78505) | Soil microbial communities from South San Francisco under conditions of wetland restoration - Salt Pond MetaG R2A_B_D2_MG | ecosystem: Environmental > Terrestrial > Soil > Wetlands | place...
ATAGGCCTTCTCCGTGCTGTAGTCCAGGTACCACTTGCCCGGCGCCACCAGTGAAAGGCTCGCCACCCGCGTCAGAGGTTTGGAATCAAAAAACAGGTCCTCGGGATACTTGCAAGCCGGATGCCGCTTGTCGCATTCGCCACGATATGACTGTTCTGGGTGGACGGCTACAGGAGCAACCCAGTATTGTCCTTCGCGCCTGAAGCTTTTCATGACCTGCGCACCATTCAGGATAGCTCCTGGTTGGCCCGTAAAAGTGTCGCCATCCTTGGGGCGAACGGATTGCATCCGGTAGGTGCCCGGTGTGATGACGAATGACGTGCCCGGCGGATTGTTGTTGACCAGCGACTGGATGTTGTCGCCAGGACGTACCGTGACCTGCCTGGTGGAAGAAGCCGTCTGGACAGGGTGTGTCGCAAAGAGCATGAAGAATAAAGCAACATAAGAAAAAAGTCTCAGACCCTTCATCCCTCTTGGCACTCTGGTCCTGGTTGCCTCCATGAGATCTCTCTATCGAGCTGGAGCGGCACGCACTGGAGAAGGACCTTCAATAGCTCTTTCGAACAGTTGCAGAAGTTTCATTTGCTTGAAGGCACGGTCTCGAGTTGAGGAACACGTTCCCTGATTACTCGGACTGACCTTGGGTTTTCACGAAGGCGGCTCCGGCGCAAGAACTCCGCAAAGCCCAGGATCACGAGGAAATAGAGAGGAGCCTGCCAACTGAACATTGGCACGAACACGCTGTTGATTGTCAACAGTGCGAACACGGCGACAGACTCGTAAGCAAGTTGCCGCTCGGGCCCGGCGCCGTATGTGCGGCGAAGAAATGAGATGAGGAACCACCAGACGCCAATAATCGCAGCGAGGAATGGAATCAATCCCCAGATGCTTGACCCGATAAGGATTCCCAGGTAGTCGCTGTGCACGCTGGAGGTTGTTCCCATTCCTAGTTTTGCCATCACTGCGAATCGGCCGCCAGCATAGGCGCCATATCCTGTGAGCGGGCGCTCCATGAGTTTTTCCCAAGCAAACTTCCACCACACGACCCGGCTGCTCAAAGTGGAAAGAGCGTGGTAATTCTCTCCTCGTTTGAGAAACGCCCAGAGCACACTTCCTACACCAGTCAACAGGAGAAGGGGCCCCACTATAAAAGTCATCACCGCACCGACCCGCAATCGCCTGGAAAGAAGCAAAATCAGGAAGGTTCCCAGGAGAAAACCTCCGATGGCCATTCGGGTTTGCGAAAGGACCATCGTGATAATGCTTGCACCGAGAATCGGAAAGTACCAGCGGCTTCCTCGTCCGTCCCGCGCCAGCGGGAGCAGGCGGCACAAGCATACCAGCCCAATCATTGCAGCGAAGATGCCCACCCCTTCTGAGCTTTGGGCGGGGAAGACCCCGCTTAAGCGCACTCCCAGCAGAGCGTCCTTGGGCAGCCCGATGGGATGCAGCGCCGCCTGCGGCCAAAGAACCGCGCCCATCCATACGGAAAGAAGGAGAAAACCATAGAGAGCCCATGTCCAGTTAAAGAGGGATTTGAAGTCTCTGACGGATCTTGCCGTTTCGAGAATCGCGGCCAGCAGGGCAAGCCCCATGAGATATTCCATCGACTTGAAGAGCGTCCATGTAGGGTATACGGACCAGACGCTCGACGCGATACATATCAGCGCGAAGACCGTCAGCACCCCCAGGAATCCGCGAAACATCGACCCCCAAAAAGGCGGCCGCCGAACGGCAAGCCTTGTCAAAAGAATGGTCCCTACAATCAAATCGAGTGCGATGCGATAAAGGGCCCACGCATCCAGCAGATTGGTATCGATTTGATTCACGCTTCGCTGGCGGAACACCAGAGCGCTGGCGAAGATGAGCGCCCAAAGGACGTGCCACCAGGTCAGTCGGGCAACCAGGCTGCGAACCCGGCTCAAACCTCCCACGAGTCCCATGCCAAGCACGACCAGGCCGGCGGGAAGTAGCAGGATTGCCAAAAAGGACTTTACTGCGCCATAACGCTCCATCGCAGCAATGATGCCGACGGTAGACACCACTCCCAGGACTACAAATAACGGAGCAGCCCAGGTCCAGCGGGCGCGCCGCGGCGCGGCAGGCACATAGGTCCCGAGAAAATCATCTGTCTTCTGGATGTGTCTCATCCTGTTTCTCAAGAATCGGAGCGTTTAAGCTTAGTCCTCGTGCACGCGAGAAAAAGAGTTTGTTTATCCACTCAGTGCTTCTGCTGATTGCGCCCGTTGAGGATGTCGAGGAAAAGGGTTTCGAACCTTTTGGTGACAGGGCCCGTGTCATACTGCATGGCTCTCTCGAGTCCAAGGCCCCGAAAACGCACACGGAGCTCCCCGGAAGCTAGCAGGTTGCCGATGGTATCGGCCAGTGCATCTGGGTTTTCCGCTGGAACCAATAGTCCGCAGCGTCCTTTTTCGAGGATTTCCGCGGGGCCAAAGGGGCAGTCAAAGGCGACGACAGGAACACCCAGGCTCATCGCTTCCAGAATGACCGTAGGCAGGCCCTCGTGCCGCGAACTTAGTACAAATGCGTCCGCTCTTGAAAGGAGCGGGTAGGGGTTTGGCTGGTAGCCGGGCATGAAGACGCGGTCATGCAGCCCGAGGCTATGGATCTGGGCCTCCAGGGTGTTGCGCTCCTCGCCCTCGCCTAGCAGCAGAAGATTCGCGTCGTGACCCAGCCGCACAACTTTTGCAAATGATTCGAGCAGCAGATCAAAACCTTTTCGCCGAGTCAGCCAGCCCATTCCGACGAGCGTTGGCCTGGTGAAAATGATTCTCGCCCAATCCGGAGGCTGTGCTTCTCCCAGGCGCCTCACCTCTTCAACATTGATAGGATTGGGCAGGGCAACCACCTTGTGCGCGCTTCCGGGCGACCACTTCACCAGGTCTTCCGCGATACCCCTTGAGACTGCCACGAGGCGCGTGGCACGCGGATATAAATGACGCGTAACCCAGGGGTGTCCACCTGGAAAGTCCTTCGCGGAACGCCTTGGGAGATTGTGAATCCAGCCGACCACGGGCCGGCGGGACATCAGGCCAACCAGGATGGCCAAGTCTATCGGCCGGCCGTCCTGCATCCCGAATACGACATCGCTCCGCCTGGCAAGCGGAATCAGCCGACGAAGAACACCGGGCATGCGACGGTTGAGCTGGCTTTGGTCCGGGGCGCCAAACTCCGGCACAAGACCGCAAGGCGCGGGTGACTCGTGCTCCACCCGGTTGAGGTAGAAGAGGCTCAAATCGAACTCGGACCGGCGCAGATGGTCTAACAACGTGCTTTGTACTCGCAATACACCGCCCCCGGACAGTTTTGCCCCGGTTCTCCCCAGGCTTCTGCCTATGCACAACAATTTCATTGCCCGCGATGCTCCAGGAAAATCGTAAAAACACCCGTATACAACGCCTCGGCCCGGGATTCAATCTTCGCTAACAGAGTTTCGGTGGACCCTGACCAGTGACGACGTTCCCTCAGCCAATTGCTCGCCCAGGGTTCGTCCCAGATTCTCTCGATCACCACGCCGGATGAATAGCCCATGTCGCGCAGTTGGACGAGTGCTTTGTGGGCGCGTTCCCATTCAAACGCAAAGGGATGAATTTCAACAAGGATGCGCGGTCTGTGCTTTTGGATTAAGCGCTGTGCCCCCTCCAGTGCCATCAATTCACCACCTTCTACGTCCATGCGCAGCACTGTGGGCCGGAAATCAGGGAACTCGTCAAGAATGTCATCCAGCTTTTTGGCCTGGACGGGCGTCGGTTTGCCCTGTAACAGGTCTTTCTCACGAATAAGACTTCCCCAGCTCGGTATCTCCGACCCGTAAAACTCGATGGGTTCGCTTCGGTCACTGATGGCCCAGGGAAAGACCCGTATGTTCTTTAAGCCGGAGCGAGCCACATTCCGTTCCAGTATGGAATAGACATCGCGAGCAGGTTCGAACCCCAGTACACGTCCAGTGGGACCAATCGCCCGTCCGGCGAGAACCGCGTAGTAGCCGAGATTTGAACCGACGTCCAGGATGTGATCGCCCTTTCGCAGGTGTTGGAGATAGACCCTGGTGCAGACCGGTTCATGGGTCCCCAACAGTACGATCTCCTCGCTTAATCCCTTGACCGAAGGGTGCAATTCAAATTCCTGTCCGAGAAACCTCACCGTCACAGGTGTCGCGCCCATCTGTGCGCGCCAGGCGTCACACTTCCGTCGAAAGCGTGTGAATTGGAAGCGCCAGAGGGCTTTGCGCAGGACGAATCCAGTTCCGTGAAGGTAGAAGAATTGAACCGCCTTCTTAAGATACTCTGTCGCACTGCTTCTTCGTTCTTCCATGATTTCCCGGCGCGAGTTCCGCTCACCGCTGAACTCCGGCGGGCCGGCGTTGGGAGTGAGATTTTTATACAACCCCGTGGCATAAGCTAATTCAAGGCCTCTACGTTCCGAATCAGGCATTGATCCTCCTAGATGAAATTCGAGTCGTTCAAAGTGTTTTGGGCGTGGCCGGAAAGTCAGCTCTTTAGTTGCATCTGGAGTGGGCAAAATCCGGCGCTAAATCCAATCGATGTGCGATGACTCTTCGTTCGAGAAATGTCCGGTAGAGCTGCGCATTGATGCCGCCGATCAGTCCCTTCCGTTCTCGCCGAGTCAGCAACCGTGAAAAGTGGTAGTAAAAAACCCTTGCGAGCGCGAGCGCTTTCACGAAGGTTACGACCTCCGTGGAGGTGGGTCCATACCCCTGCCAGAAGGACTGTTCCCACAATTGGATAACTGATTTGGGAATCATCGGGTTCAACAGCATGGCACGAAGGTCTGCACTCAAAGCAAACAGGTCATAGTAAACGGGACGGGAGCCAGACAATTCAAAGTCGATAACAGCAAGCTGCTTCCCTTCGGGCTTCCAGAGAAGATTCGAAAGGCAGAAGTCTCCGTGGGTCAGTGCGACCGGCACTTCAAAATTGCCCGTCCCCCCCATTTCCATCAATGAGGCCTCCAGGATTTTCGCGGCCATATTTTCATAATGGCTGCCGTTTCGCTGGTTCTGCCGCGATAGGCCAATGGCAGTCTGGATCAGGTCATGCGCTTCAATGAGCTCTGTGCCTTGGCGGGAAGCTTCATGCACGCTCCGCAGCCAAGAGCCGGCCTTGAGGAGGGCTTCCGCTCCCGCCTTTGCCATTGAGCTCCGCCAGCGCGACCATTTGAGCGTTCCAACCAGGCAGGCCCCGTCTGCCTTTTCCCAGACGATAGTTCTTGCCGCCAGTGATCTCCCCAAAGGAACTGGTACCGAACGGCCACCTGCGAGCCTGAGCATTTCAATGGTCATGTCCCACTCTGTTTCGATCTGCTTGGTGATCGGCCTGACAGGCGTTGCAGAGCGCGAGGGAGACTCCCACGGGGCTCGAAAGCGGGGAGGGATGGGATAGGGATCGGCGAGCAGTATTTTTGCAAACAACCTTTTCCCTTTCCATTTCCCCGAGCAGCACATCGCCAACCGGGACGTGTTGTACCCGTAGCGGTCAATGGTGACCGCCCGGGTCTTCGCGCAAAGTGCGCAGGCGATTCTTTCCCTGATTTCGCTGGGTCCTTGCAACACCGTGTCGGTCCTGAAATTCATTTCGCCCTGGCGACGGCCTGAAGGGTCCTGCGAATGCGAGGCGTTACAGCCAGGCGGGAATTGTTTGATCACGGTATTCACCAGGTTCTCCCGGGCCTCAAACCGGCTTGCGATGCGGCCTTTCCGCCCGCGTTATTGTGGCGGCAGGCAGATGTTCGAGGCTGAGGTTTTAAGAAGAAGTTGTCTTGGGATTGTAGCGATGAAGCATAATGACTGTCACAATCAATGCAACCGCACTCGCCAGAACCATCCCGAAGATTGCGCCCCACAGCCCGAAAGCCCATGTGCAGGGGATGCCAGCCACAACGTCAACCACGCTGGCTGCACCGTAGGCGACAAAAACCAGGTACGGGGCGTGCATGGCCCGCAGGATGATGGCCTGGGAAGTCGCCGAGATGCGGAGTACGGATGCGAGGGCCAGCCAGGGGATCACCGCAACAATCCCCATATACCTGCCTGCATAGAGGTGCTCCACAATCTGCCAGCGAAAGAGAACGACAAGCACCCAATAAAGGGTTGTTCCGCCTGCGTAAATCAAGGCAAGCTTCGCCGCCAGGTGACCTGTCTCAGTGGATGTCTTTTTGTAGTGCACACCCGCCGCATAGGGGAGCGAAAGCAGCGACATGGCCGCGAAAGCCTGCCCAACAGGAGAAGAAAAGTTGCCCAGCGCCTGAAGAGCCCCGGTTTGTGCAAGGCCATGGAAGCTGCCGAGAATCGGATAATAGATGGCTGTGGAAAACCAGATGGCAACTGCGCTGCCGAGGGCCCACCGCCCATACCCCCAATGCCGGTGAATGACTTCAGACAATTTGAGCTGGATGAGCCGAGGCTTTAGAGAGGATCTCAGCCGAGCCAGCATCACCGGAGCCGTAACCCCAGCGCCGGCAGCAAACAGCAGGAAGGCCACCAGTGGCGAAAGCGATCCTCGTTCGAAAGCCAGGAGCAGGCCGCCGAGAACTATCGCGAAGTATCCCAGCGCCCCCATGGCAGCCTGCCGGGGGGAGAGCTTGACGTAAAACCCCCTGCGGGCCAGTGCGAACAACAGCAGGCAGGGAGAGGCCACACCAACTCCAATCAGCGCCGAAATCAGTTGACTGCCTGGCGAAACCAGCCGTAGGATCCACAAACACCCGAAGAGGCCCAGGAAGACGACGGCAGCGATAAAGCCATGGATCCTAAGTAACACCCCGAGATATTCGCGGTTCGAGTTCCGGTAAACAGAAGAACCGAACACGCTGAGAGGTTCAAGAACCAAGGCCGAATACGCCACGGAAAGAAACAGAAAAATCTGAAAGGCGACTGCATAGGCTCCGTACTGGTCTGGAGCCAGGTGCCGGGCCAGCACAATGCCAACAATGAAATTCGCCCCTGAAATCAGCCCCTGGTCAATCAGAGCCAGAGCACCTTTGGGTGACCATGTCCGGGCCCCCGCCCAAAGCACGCGGCGGCGAGTGGGGGGGAGATGGATCGACTGCTCAATCAGAGTTTCGTCTACAGGAGCATTCAGGATATTTGCCATGTGTAAGGATATGGTGATCGGAAGAGAGTCGATGGGGCCTTTACGACCCCACCCTGCTGTTCAACGAATCCAGGAGCCGCTGCCGTTTTTGGAAGTGTGAAGCTGTGTTGCCGTGGGCCGGCTGGCTCAACTTGCGCCGGTTGCGCCGGAACTTCTGGCGCGCCATCTTCCACACGCGCCGGAACCATTCTGCCGAGCGCAAAACTATCATTGCGACGGCGGGGAGTGGATCATCGGTGGAAAGAAAGGCCGTTTCTTCGACACCTCGAAACGAGCGGAGCCAATCGGCGAGGCCCAGGTTCCCCTCTCGAAAATAGCGGTAGCTGGAGACCAGGTCGAGATCCTCAACCATCCACTTTCTTCCTTCTTTCGCCGGTGAGGCAATTACTTCCTGATTTGTCAGGTCAAGGTACAGCGCGCGCGCGACGTCGATCCCGTTTTCGCCAACAAACAGACGGAACGTCGCTCCAATTCTGGGATTTGCATCGAGGACCTTGTATTGCCCATCACGGGCATCGTAGCGGTATCCGATGTCCAGCACGCCGCGGTAGCCGATTGCTTTCATAAAGTGTCTGGTAATCTCTTCAACGGCCGAATTGTGCAGGCAGATCCCAAGGCTGGTTGATCCCGTGTGAACGGGACATTGGCGAATCTTTTTTCCGGTAAAGCCAACGAGACAATCGGAGTGTGTGTTGAAATAGCCGTTGAACATCCAGATGGTGTCGTCGCCCCCCGGAATATATTCCTGCACCATCAGATTAGGGTTCTGCCGGTCCTCGGCAAGATCGTAGAGTTCCAGCAATTCGTCTGCCGACTGCGTGATGAACATTTTCTTTCCAGTTCGCTCCCACAGCCGTTGCCCGTCAATACCCTTCAGCATCACCGGAAAGCGGACCCTCTCCAGAAAACGCAAAACATCTTCGCGCGATTGAGGGAAAACTGAGTCAGGGGTTGGAATTTGGTGTTTGCGAGCGAGGTGGAACATTTCCCGCTTGCTGGAGAGCGCGTCCACCAGCCCGGGCGGTTGTTCCGGGAACATGAATTCCTCTGCGAGCCTGCGGGAATGGTCCGCAACAAACCGGGCCGTCCGGTCGGTGGTCGGAATCAGAATGCAGGGCCGGCCGATTTTCCGCCGGATTCCCGCCATGTACTCGACCGATTCTTCTCGGGGCCGGTGCTCGATGTCCCACAGAAACTTTCCCTTGCAATATCGCGACTGGAACGCTGGCGCCCAGGGATCCGGGTCGACGTTGTAAACAGGCACTCCGAGCCTGCCTAGGCTTCGCATGATGTTCAGGCCGCCATGGCTGTCAGACCTGAGAACGACCACTGGCGTGGTGTTATCACGGATTCTTAGCATAAAGTTTGAGTTCCTGCGCGTGGGCTCGTCACGGAGCCATGTGCAAAAGCAAAGTCAGTGTCACAATCGGGTAAAGCTACCACCTTGCCATTTCGAACTTCGTAAACGCCGCGCAGGTCGTTGATATGTGTAAGGATAAATTCCAGGTCTTTGGTCTGGCCGCTTCGCCTGAGGTATGCGGCGCTCTTGCCGCATAGAGCGGCTTCCGGAGGTTCCGTCGCCCATTGCTTGATTAATTCAAAGGTCATCTCATCCGCTGGGGCGTAACCCATTTCGGCAAGGTCCCTGGCGATCCAGGCACAGCACATCTGATCTTCTTCTCGAAACTCACCGCGGCTTCCTGCGCCGATCACTGCGACTCGCGGATGATGAGCTGCGAGATGGCGGGCCACGAATCCATAGTTCCGAAAACAGGCCAGATGGACGGCATCGCAGTCCTTTGCCTGGTGGATGAGCCGTGTTCCTGACGAAGAAAGAAGAATGACAGGCCGCCCGGTGACGTCCAGCATGGCAAGCTCAGCAGGGCTATTGTTCAAATCAAACCCCGGCGCGAGGGCGCCGGCAATTTCACCAGCGAGCAAGGGATCTTTCAGCTTGCTCTTCAGTTGAAATGCCGCGTCCACCGATGGCACAGGGAGACAACTGCCCCCTTTGGAGGCAACGGTAATAGCCGACGTTGTGGCGCGAATAACGTCAACGGCCACAACCGCGTAGCCTTTGCGGTATTTGTGGGTGCTTTCAGGAAAGCAATCAATGATGACCTGTTTTTGCATGGAGATTTCCAATGTTGCTCTGTCAGATTCACACTCTTCGGACGGGACGCAATTTTTCTTCTGCAAAAGCATCCGAATGGAGCCCTCGGCGATAAATCTCCACTCGCAGAACTTCTTCCAGACGCACATTGCAAAGGTGGACTTCACGGCCAAAATGGTTTAGCAGGGCGAACTGGCTGGGTTTGTTAGGAGCTTCAAACATCACCTGTTTAAGCCCGAACGCAGCGGCAAACCGATCTGCGGACCGGGCGTTAAATTGTCCGGATTCATCAAAAAGTCCAACAGCACAAGCGCTTTCTCTCGCTTCCACGACAAGCTGGAGGGCTCCGTTGTCAAGCCAGCGGCGGCCCTGGTCAATCAGGTCATCGATGTTTTCTTCTGCAAATGGACCGGTGTGCTTCTTGCCCAGCTCAAACTGAACATCGAGGCCCCTGAGAGCAGCCATTCGGATGACCTCACGAGGCGGGAGCCTCATTTCAGTAAAACCTTCGCCGCACTCGATCCGGCTAACTCCAATATCTGCGCAAAGATCGAGGTATTCGGGAAGCGCACCCTGTGCAACGGCTACTTCAAACGGGCCACCACCCGTCACGGTCGGCACCTTGTATCGTTTAGCGGCGGCGATCTTCTCTCGCGTGGCGCTTTCCCTGGCCACCATCCAGCAGGCCATTGAAATCTTGAGAATCGAAAACAGATGGGCGCTCTGGTCCAGATGGCTTATGAGCGTCGAAGGGTCGTATCCGGGGTCAAACGGACTGGTTAATCGCGAGAGAGCGGGAACACCGATAAGCTTTAAATAGTCGGAGGTGTGGACCCTTTCGAGGGGAGCCATTCCCCTTACTTTTCGTGTTTGCATGGGTGTCACTCTTGGTAGACGTTGTTAACCGGGAGGGGTCTAAGGTTTCTGTGCCAGGAGAACATACACAGTGCCTGAGGACCGGATGACTGGGAATTGGCAGTCAGCGAGGGATTGAAGTGTCCGATGTACTTTAAGCCCAACCGGGTTCGGCAGCAGGTTCCGCTTAAGCATGGTGAAGGGGCCGAATCCCAGTGTTTTACCCTCCAGCTTGCCGAACCCGGCCGCGTTGATCAATGCATCGATATGCTTTATGGAATATCTGTACTGGCGAGGCTTTGAACGCCTCCAGATGTTGAGCTTCTCCAGCATTTCAGCGATTTGCCAGCGCATCGGCCGCAGTCCCGGGAAGCAAAGGGGATCAAAAAACTGATTCAGCCCCCAATTGTTGGTGGCCGTCAGGATGATATGGCCGCCGGGCCTGGTGACCCGGAGCATTTCCAACATGCCCTTTTCCGGGTTCTCCAGCCAGGCGAATACACCGACGGCTATGACCAGGTCAAAGTGCTGGGAAGGGAAGCTGAGCTCGCAGATATCGTCCACGCTTGTCTCGACGTTCGCGCTGAGGCCTGCCTCATCGATCGCGTGGCGCGCAAGCTCAAGCATGGCCTCAACTGTATCGACGGCGTTGACCTTGAAACCCCTTCCTGCTAGGGGAACGGTAATTGGGCCTGCGCCGCAGCCTGCTTCCAGTACGCGCGACAACGCCGGCAATCGAAGTTTGTCGACCATCGACAGGACTGCGGCCCGTCGCTCGCGATAAATGTAGGCGCTTAAGGTGTTCGCACTGTAAATGTCTCTCCAGTAGGTAGAACAGTTTTGGAAGAAGGCGTCCACTGTTCGCTGGTATTGGCCCTTTTCTCTCTCAATAGTCATGGGGCCCGGCGAGTCTTCCGTCTGTGTCTTCCCATGGCTTCCAGTTTGGGTCTGATCGTGTTCAGCAGTTTGCTGCAAGGTAAGCCGCGCCTTCAGTTTGTGATGGATGACTTTGAGTGCGCCGCTTCATAATACTCAGGCGGCGCCGGAACCTTTGAGGACGGCGGGAATCGTTCCGGCAAGAATCTTGAAGTCCAACCACAATGACCATTCGTCGATATATTGCATATCCAACTCCATCCATTTTTCAAACGGGATGGAACTGCGTCCGTTGACCTGCCAGAGGCACGTGATGCCAGGCCGCACGCAGAAGCGTCGCCGGTGCCAATCGTGTTCAAACCCCTGGCAGTCGCGGAGCGGTAAAGGCCTGGGGCCAACGAGGCTCATGTCGCCTTTGAGGACGTTGAACAGTTGCGGCAGTTCGTCGATGCTGGTGGTCCTCAGGAAATTCCCAACAGGCGTGATGCGAGGATCATTTTTGATCTTGAAAACCGGCCCGCTAACCTCGTTCAACTTTTCCAGTTCGGCCATGCGTTTTTCAGCGTCAGGGACCATTGTGCGGAATTTACAGATCCAGAACTGGCGTTTGTTGAGCCCCAACCTTCTCTGTCGGAAAAGGGCGGGCCCGGGCGAGGTGATCTTGATCAGCACTGCAGTCAGCAGCAGCAAGGGTGAGAGAACAATAAGCAGCGTTGACGAAAGTACTATATCTAACCCGCGCTTTACAAACACCGGCCAGCCGTCCAGCGGGCCGGTGGAAAGAGTCAGCAGGGAATCGCCTGCCAGTTCTTCGGATGTTGAACGTGCCTTATGCAAATTGAAAAGCCTGGGGAGAAAACGCATAACGATGCCTTGTTCTTCGCACAGGACGGCAATTTGCGCGGCGCGAGCATAAAACGAGCTGAGCGGCAGGGCGATGACAATTTCATCGACGACTGTGTTTCGAACGAATTCTGCAAGGCCATTAAGATCGCTAAGCAGTCGCTTACCAGAACCTTCAATTGCCGTGAGACCCGGCCATTCCTCATCAGCAAAACCGATGACCCGGATGCCGAGCTCCGGCCTGGACTCGATCCTTCTGGCAAATTGAACAGCCCGAGGGTTGGTGCCAACAATGAGCATGTGGCGAAGGTTGCGCCCGCGCTTGCGAACGTTGCTAAGGAAGAAGCGAAGGACCAGACGGCTTGAAATGATTAGCGTGCTGCTGGCGCCCCAAAGAACCACGAGGAACGGCAAGTCCACCATTGTGATGTGGAACAACAGGGTAGCGGCCCCCACGGCGAACATGCAAAGTGAAGTTGCCTTCAGAATATCCAGAATCTCAGACTCGCGTGGAGCCAGGCGTCGTGATTCATAGAGGCTGAACGCGACGAAAATGCCGTGCCATGCGCATATGAGGCCTACGAAGACGACGAAATTTTGCAACTTAACCCGCATTGAAAAGAACTCTGAGAACGGGAGCCCGCTTCGGTAGAGCACGGGCAGGGCTGCCAGCGAAAAGGAGGCGACCATGACCAGGACATCAAAGATTTTGAAAAGGGCTAAGAGCGCTTGTCTGCGTGCACTGCTCATGGAGTTGATCCTTCCTGATTGACAGTAATTTTGTTCAAGAATGCTGGGGTTGGGTTTTGGTTTGCGCCAGCCGCTCATGGTAGCTGAGGGACTATGCACTTCCGGCAGGCCAGGCGTGTTCAAGGCAGCGATCCATCAACCGGGCCCGGGCCAAAAGGTTAATTTCCTGCGGATTTCCTGGATTGACTGGTCCATATTCCTGCGAAAGCATCAGTTTGTAGAGCCCTTCGATCAGGCGGGTCACATCGTGCTGGACGAAGGCAGACCTCGGGGTGCGGCAGAAGATGGTGGACGTTCGCAACGGTGCCGGTCAACAGGTTGATCATGCAGATCACCTCATGGCCTGCGCCGATGAGACGGTCGCAGAAGTGCGAACCAGGCAATCCCGCATCCCCAAGCAGCAGCGGTCTCGGGACGTTTAGGTCATTTGGGGAAATCGCGCTCATTTTACCTCCAGGCTGCTTTGGCGTATTCGGATCCGTCATCAGGTGGAGGGGTGACCGCCGTAGACTCCAAGTCCGTCGGCGTTGCGATTCCCCGGCCCATTGAAATGCATTCCAGCCCGGCGCGGCGAGCTTCTTCAGGGTCAAACAGATTTCTACCGTCCAGTAGAATGGGCAGTTCCATCAGCTTTGCGACCCGCTGCAAATCCACCGTCCGGAATTCATCCCATTCCGTTAGCAAGAGAACTGCGTCTGCGCCCTCACAGGCCTGATAGGGCGAGGAGCAATACGTCAGCTTATCCGGCTGTTCTGGAAACACCTGCTGCATGCGTTGCATCGCCTCGGGATCGTACAAGCGGAGACGGGCGCCGTCCCTTGCGAGGGCCTCCACTATCTTCAGGCTCGGAGCTTCTCGAATGTCGTCCGTGTTGGGTTTGAATGAAAGGCCCCAAATTCCAATGGTTTTGTCCTGCACAATCCACAATGCCTTGTGAAGTTTCTCCAGGAACCTTTCCACCCGCTGATGGTTAATTCTTTCAACTTCACGGAGAAGGGAACCCTGGACACCGTGCTTTTCCGCGAGGTGAATAAAAGCCTTGAGGTCCTTTGGAAAGCAGTAGCCACCGAATCCGAGACCCGCGGAGAGAAAATCCGGTCCAATGCGAGGGTCGAGGCCGAGCCCGAGTGCAACCATGCTCACGTCCGCTCCGACGGCCTCGCAAATGTCGGAAACCATATTGATATAGGAAATCTTCATCGACAGGAACGCGTTGGCGGCATGCTTGATCAACTCAGCGGTGGTCAGGCCCGTCACAAGAATCGGGCGCTTCAAGGGCTTATAAATCGCCTTCAGGATTTCCTGTCCGCGTGCGCTTTCTACACCCAGCACAATGCGATCCGGGCGAAAGAAGTTCTCGACGGCCTTTCCTTCCTGCAGGAACTCAGGATTTGAGGCAACGTCAAACTCAGGGGCGGGTGATTCCTGGTTGACCTCGGGAGAAGACATCATCTGATTTGGCTCGCCTGTCTCCGTCCGTCGCTGCGCAGATGAGAAACGCATGATCGTGCGTTTGATCCACAGGGATGTCACTGCTGGTACGGTACTCTTTTCCACGATCAGCTTGTAACCGTTCAGATGTTGTGCGATAAGGCGGGCTATGACTTCAATCTGGGAAAGGTCTGCCTCGCCATCTTCACGCTGGGGGGTGCCAACGCAGATAAACAGGACCGTGGCAGCCTGGATGGCGCTCGCAACATCGCTGGTGGCGGAAAACTTACCGCTTGCGAGGTTACGGGTCAGCAGGGTCTGCAGGCCGGGCTCGAAGAACGGACTCCTGCCCTCATTGAGTTGACGGATCTTCTCTGCGTCCTCATCAGCGCCAACGACGTCCCAGCCCAATTCGGCCAAGCCCAACGCGGTTGGGAGTCCGACGTGCCCAATGCCGATGACGGCAATTCTCAGCTTTTCTGGTGTGTACGGCTCGATACCTTCCCAAATATCCATTGGTTGATTCTCCCTTGTAGCAAGGCCTTGCTTCACGGACTCTTGCTTGGTGTGTGGTTGAAGCAATAAGAATTGAATGCGGGGCCGCTCATACCGGTTCCAAGTCAAAGCCGCTCACCCGGACTGCCAGTGACCTTTGAATCAAATCCACTGAGATCACCACGCTGCGATCAGAATTCTTGGCAGCGAGAATCCCTTCGACGCCATCAAGAAATCCCCCGCGGATTCTGACTTTCTGGCCGACTCGCAGAAAAGGATACGGTTGATACGGAACTTTGCTGGAGAGCAGAAGCTGAACGTTCTCAATTTCCCCATCGGGGATGGGAATTCCTTGCCCCTGGATTCCAACGAAACCGGCAACTCCGTTGGTCCTGAGCACCGTCACCCTCATCGTGTCCTCAGGGGGGATCCGAACAAAAACGTATCCGGGAAAGAGAGGCTGGTCGATCACCTTGCGGCGGTCGCTCCAAAGACGGACTTCCTTGACTGTGGGCAGGAAGCAATTGATCTCCCTTTCGGAGAGCTGCGTTGCTACCTTTTTCTCGCACTTTGACCGCGTGTGCACGGCGAACCAGGACTGGGGAGCCGGAGTAAACCCGGCGCTCGTGGAGAGGGAAGCTGATTCCTGATATCTTTGTAAAGAATGCATAGCTCCGCCCCTTGAGTCCCATTCAGGGACCCCGCTGATAAAATTATGGTGTTACCCGCAAACTGTCAGTCCCGCGCGTTGCGCAGGTTGGCCCAGTTACTCAGACTCTGTCGTAGAGGAACTGGGGAATTGGAAATGTACGTTTGTTGAGAACGGCGCCCAACACACGCACCTCCGCTGCTTCAAGATCTTCTTTTGCAATCCGCGCCACTTCCCGCCTTGTGGCGTTTGACTCCAGAACCAGCACGGCTCCGTCCGCCAGGCGGCCCAGCAAAATAGCGTCGGTATGCTCACTCACCGGCGGTGAATCGATCAGGATGTATGCGAACTCGTTGCGTAGCTCGTCAATGCGCGCCTGTAGATTTTCAGCTTTCATCACGGCGCGAAACTGCGATGCCATAGACCCGCAGGGCAGCAGCCAAAGATTGCTGCCGGGCAGTTTCTGGACGTACTCGTGGAGCGGGCCCGGCTGGAATACGGCGTCCGTCAGTCCTTTAAGGTTTTCGATGCCAAAACAGAGATGGAGAGCAGGCCGCCGCAGGTTGGCATCCACCACGCACACGGGAGCGTCAACCTGGGCTGCCAAGGCTTCGGCGGCGCCGGCGCAGATGGAAGTGCATCCCGTACTGTTTTCAACAGATGTAAAAACGACCATTTTACGCCCGCTGTGGTCCAGTAAAAAAATCCGCCGGACCAGCTTAATCAGTTCCTCGCGTGACAAGGTGCGTGCATCCGGCGGCGGTGATATCCTTTCGGCACGTGGAATCGGCTCTCTGCCTAGAGTAAAGGAATCCATCTCCCTGGTAGCGCGTTCCAACAATTCGAAATTCCTGCTCACGATCTTTCCCTCCCCCTTGAAGAAGTTCGATTTCTCTGCGGCTCCTCGTTTTCAGACTTGTTGACCGCGGTCGGCTGGCCGGCTGAGGAAGGCCACCGTATTTTTCGGGTCAGAACGTCGCCGGGTTTCAGGACAAAGCTCCCTTCGAGCGGGTGCTTGCCTCCTGGCGGGATCACTTTGAACTGGTGCGTGCCCGCATCCAGGGCTGTCTCCACTTCGCTGGGTCCGTATGACTTGCCGTCGATATAGACCTGCATTCCCGGCGGTTCCGTATCGATCACGATGACGCCGCGCGGCATGTGCAAATCAGCCGTGATCCAGTCCTTGTGACCCGGCGTCACCCGAACTACCTTGTACCAGGTGGAATACCCATTTTGAGAAACAGAGATCCGATAAACGCCCTGGGGCAGATCAAACATGTGAGGAGTCCGCCAGCCGGGGTCTGTGTTTCCGTTAATCGTGATAGCGCCGCCCGGCACGTTCGATTCCACGACGATCGTCCCTTTGGGAACCTGCTCCGAGGCTGTGGAACCAACTGCCAGTCCATTGTTTGCGTCCTCGGCGGAGCTCTTGACAGGGATGGCAACAGGGGCGGCCTGGGAAGGTGTCGCGGCGACGCCATTGGCAGACGGCGCGGTGCTCTGGTTGCCGGGTCCGGCTGGGTCGGGGTTCCGGTTCGCAATGTTTGCAGAGGCATTGGGACCCGATGTGCTTTCGCTCAGCGGCTGCGGGACGTTGCGGGCGCTTGGATTAGACGGCAACACGGTTGTTTGCGGCTGCGAGGCCGCCTTTGAATTGTTCTTTTGGATCAAATCATACTTCAGGGCCACTTCTTTGGCCGCGCTGACTGTCTTCGTAATCGCTTGTGAGACTTCGTGATGCCGCACGGTTGCCGGCACGAACGTCTGGAACATTTCACCCGCCAGAATCAGGGTGAGCAGAATAACAGCCCAGATCGGCCAAGAGGACTCCCGTCGTCTGGGCCGTCCCCCTCCAGCGAAGCCGGGGGCGGCTGAAGGGGAATATCGGCCTCCTCTGAGTCGCCCTTTTTCCGCTTCTCCCCAATTGCTGGAATTGAGGGTCACTCCTTCCAGGAATGAGACTGGCTCCGTGGGTTCCTGTTGCGCCCTGCGAAGTTCTGCCTGGGGCTTCTTGATGGTCTCCAATCGCAGATCACTGAGCACTTCCTCAATAATCTTGCGGTCGATTTTTTTTCGCCCCTGGGCGTAGGCAATCGAGAGGGCGTGGAAGCAGATGTTGTTAATGTTCCGGGGAATACCTTGGCTCCGGGTGGCAATCATTGAAAGGGCTTCGGCCGTGAACCCCTCGCGGCCTTTGAATCCTGCCGTCCTGAGCCGGTGATGGATGTATTGAGCAACTTCTTTCGGTGTGAACGGCTTCAGGCGGCAAATAATGGAAACCCTCTGCATCAATTGTTTCAGCTCCGGAAGCGCCAGCTTGTCCGCGAGCGGCGGCTGGCCTGCCAGCACAATCTGCATCAGCTTGGTGCGAGAGGTTTCGAAATTTGAAAGCATCCGGATTGATTCCAGTACAGAAACATCGAGGTTCTGCGCCTCATCGATCACCAGCACAAACCGCCTTCCCAGGCGGGCTTCCTTGATCAGGACTTCGTTCAGTTGCCGTTGCAAAGTGCTCAAGTCGTGGTCATCAGGCACAAGGCCCAGGTCGGAGATGAGGTTGGACAGGAATTCGCGAGTATCCCCCTGGGTCTGGAACAGAAATGCGGTTCGAGCAGAGTCACGGAACTGCTCCATGAACTGGAAAAGCAATGTTGTTTTTCCCATGCCAGGTTCCGCAATCAGGCCCACAAAACCACGTCCGGTCTCGACGCCGTAAATCAGAGAAGCCAGCGCCTCGCGGTGCGAGCTGCTCATGAAAAGGAACCGAGGGTCCGGAGTTATGCCGAACGGCTGTTCACTCAATCCGAAAAATCGCAGAAACATAGCATCTTTCTAACTGCCGCGCTCTCGATAGCCTGAAACGTCCTGTGGTCCTTTACGCTCGGACGGGGGCAACCTCATCTCGCGTCTGACGTCTGCGGCCAGAGTTGCCCTTAAACTGCCACCATTCTTGGGCAGAGCAGCGAGAACCGGTACATCGAGATACCGAATGACCTCATCAGGGGTCCGAAACGACGGGTTCAGGTAGTCCACGCCAAAGGCCGAACCCATGCTCACAATCAGCGCCAGGATTCCACCTGCCAGGATCAGAACGGCCGGTGAGTTCGTTGGCAGGGAAGGGACCGCAGCGCTCTCGGCTACAGTTACGTTGAGTATCCGTTTGCGGTCGAGCGCGTCTGAAATCTGCGCCTGCTGGCTTTTGTTGAGATACAAGAGGTAGTTCTGCTCCGCTGTTTTGATATTGCGAAGCAGATCCTGCTGTTTGATCTGTTTCTGGTCCAACAGCACTGCCTGTTGGGAATAAGTCCGGACCACCGGGGCCATGGCGGCAGCCTGAGCCCGCAGGGCCGCAAGCTTGGCATTGGCCTGTGCCAGTTCGGATTGCAGCATCTGATATGTCTGGTTCTGGTCTGTGGTGTTCTGCTGCATCGGAGCCTTTTCGGTAGCGGCAATATTTTCCTGCACCTGGGCAATCTGCTTCTCAAGCTCTTTTACCGGCCGGTAGGTGGGCTGATACTTTGACAATAAATCCGTTCGTTGGATTTCGAGTTTCTGTAATGTAGACTTCAGGTTCGCCATGAGCTGAGGATTCTGTCCCGTAGTCTGTTGGGTCGTTATTCGCGGGGGTGTATTGGCAATCTCCGCCTTAATGGCCTGGATCTGGTGTTCGGTGCTCTTGATATTGGCGCGAGTTTGCTGCAACTGGCCACCGAAGTCGCTGGCCTGTTTCAAAACAAGGTCCTTCTCCGTTTCGGGGGCCGGAGCATCCTGCTGGGTGTTAAAGCTGGCCAGTTGGTCCTCGGCAGTGTGAAGCTCGTTCTTGTAATGCTCAGTCTGTTTCTGGAAAAATTTGTACGCGCCAGCCGGACGGTAAACGGCTACGTGCTTGGCAATGTAAAGCTCGTCAAGTTTCCTGAGGACCTTTGCGGCTTCGTCCGGATGATGGGAGGTGTACCGGACCTGGATAATGTTGGAATCCGGCAAAGGTGCAACCTGGAGATGGCTTTTCAGTCCTTGCACCGCTTTGGCCATCTGCGAATCGTGCTCTCCCCACGAGGGAAGCCATCCGCTCCAGAAATGGTGCCGGGGTGATGCAAGGCCGCATTCCTTGACAACTCGTGCCAGCAGATCGTTGCTTCGGAGCAGCGCAACCTCCGTATTAATTTGACGTTCCCTGGCCGGGTCATCGCCTCCTGTGCGGCTTGAGACGTCGCGGGTAGAGACAACATCATCACTTCGCTGGTGCTTCACCAGGATTTCTGTTTGCGCCTGATATTTGATCCCAAACAGCAATACCGCTGCTATAACACCCGCGAAAGTCGCCAGGAAAGTAAAGAGCACCACACGACGGTTCCGAAACACGATGCCCAGAACCTCGCGCGCCGTGTTGGGTGCGCGCTGCACATGGATCGGACCCTTCGTATAAGGACTGATGCTCTGTTGTTCCATCACAATTCTCCTGCCCGACGTTTTTACTAGAAGTAGTAGCTCAAAGAGGGGAGCTTGATAAAGGGCTTGACTTTTGACAGCCTGTTCTGCGGCACGAAGATCATGTCTCCGGGGTGCATTTGCAGATCCTCGGAAAGATTCTTCGAAGTCAGCATATGTTTCAAATTAACTTTAGTCGCAGAAACCCAGTTGTCTGAAACGCGGCGGAAAAGGATGATGTCATTGCGCCTCCCTTTTGAAGTGAATCCTCCTGCCATTGCGACAGCCTGTGCCACTGTCGTAGCTCCCTGTAGGGAATATTTACCAGGATGATTGACCTGTCCCAACGCGAGGAAGTAGGGGTTATGAAACTGCTTCAAAGTGATGGATACTTCGGGGTCGCGAAGGATGCTGCTGTAAGCTTTCCTGATGCCCTTCCTGATTTCCGGGACTGTTTCGCCCCCGATGTGAATTCCATGTGTATTTCGAAGAGAGATGTACCCGTCCGGGTTCACCGTAACCGTCTGGTTAAAGTCCGGTGTAAAAGGGAAATCAATTTGAAGTATATCCCCGCTTTCGACCTCATATCGAGGATACCGCCGCTGCAACTGGGGGGAGCCAGAAGTCACGCTGGCAGGAAGACTATTCGCACCGTGACTCAGCGCGTTTTCGATCTTCGCGCTAACCGTTGTGTTTTGAGTGCTTTTTTGGCTTGCAAACAAGCCTTGGGCATTTAGGCTCCCCAAAACCACAAGGACGGTGACCGAACTAATTATTCTTCTTAAACCCATAACCCGGACTCCTAACCGCGAACTTGACCGTGCTATTGTTCGCGTCCACTCGTTTTTGCAATCAACGGCGTTCCTTCTCCAAAACGCTCATTGATGTGACGACTGGTTTGCGGGCAAGTTCACGGAATTGCCCGCAAAGAAGTACAGGAACGGTACCCCTCCCGTTGCCGGGTGCCCGGCACATTGGCCGGCTGACGAAATTGTGAGCGAAATAGCGGTGTGGTAAACTTTCCGTCGGCCATGACGTTCTTTCCGTTCCCAAGCATTGGTCGTTATGGCTTCGGGTATGTGGAAACTGGCGGTTTCCACGTACCCCGTTCCTGCGGGACAAAAGCGCTATGCCGTGCGGGCAAGAGTTATGGTCTGTGGGACTCTCGCTACCTGAGTCCAGCTATTAGTTCGATCAAACATGCCCCGATACCTCGAGTGGCTCAACATACACGACCTTAGCTTCTGCTTCCTTGAAGCGGCCTCTAGGAACATATGCCATAACATAATCGATCCATTCAAAAACGCGAGCTTCGTTTCGTTTAGATTACGACGTCACTTAAGATTCTCTCCGCGCCATCCTTGGTTGCCTTGCGGGCCATCTTGTCTCATTACCGTTCATCATGCGAAACGTTGATGGTTCACCGGGTCAATTTGCATCGCCCAATGCGCGAGAGAATCTCCTGCAAATATGAGCCTACCACTGAAATTCAGTGGGTTCATTTGCGTAGCCGCATCTCAATTTTCTAACCCCGCAATTTGTAACGCCATTGTAGCATGCAAATAGCCTTCCGTTTCAGAATTTTGTGCAAATTGCGCAGGAATCTGGGTTTAGATGCGAAATTTGTTCTGCGCTCCAAGTCATTGATGTGGAAGAAATTTCCAGGGTGATGGAATTTTTTCGATTGACTGTTCGTTCAGGGTCCTTTGCAAGCCTTCATACGGAAAAGTGTTTCCAGTTGTGATGCAAACATTTTCCTAATGGCGGAAAGTCGAAGGCGGGGAAAGCTCTTTTATCCACCACCAGGCCGCCTCTTTGGCTGGTTGTAAGTTTTGTCGGCGTCAGACAGACGCTCTCTGAGCTGAGAAGCTGTTCATGGCTCCGCCAGGAAGGTCTGTGGCTCCCGCGGTCAACTTATTTGCTGCCTTGGTTGGCTCTGATCTGTCTGATTTCGCTAGATGTTACAGTTCGGAGAGTATTCGAAACCCGTTTTGTGAGGTAACATTGGCCGGTGGCACGACAATTTCCCACGACTTGCAGGGCATCGCTGGGGTGTGCATGTAGTCGGCATGACGCTGGTCCGGTGTTAAATAAAGAGTGCTGTCTTTCTTGCAGCGGGGATGGCTCACGTCGGAGAAAGCAGGAATGTGAAGAGTGTGACTGCAATCAGCGGAATTTATCAAGTTTTAGTGTCATAAGGATCTCCATTTCCATGCTGTGATGATTAAGAGTTGTTGCGCAGGGCTTCGGCCCGGCAGGTTATTGCGTTTTGGGATGAGACTCTCTCCTGAGAAAAACGTTGTATTGTCGCATCCCGTTGCCGACCTGAATGTCAGCAGCACATCTGACGCACTTTACAGACGAGTCGCTGAAACTTAACGACGGGTGCGAACACGACGTAATTGAGTCCTGCAAAGAAGAACGCGAACATTAAGGTAAGCAGGCGTTCGGTGGAACGCTCAACCCGGGCGAATTCCTTCCACACAAACACTCCCCAGATGTGCAGTGCACTTGAGATGCCAGGCTCCCCGGCAAAATACCTGACTGCTAGTTCCAATTCAAACCTGACCCTCTTCTAGCCTTTCGTACAGTTGTGGCACAGGCTTCCCTCTTAGTAGTCTGTCAACGAATAGTTAAGAGACTTGTCACGGCAAGGCTTCAGATTGATAGCAAAGGTATAAATCGCTGAAACGAAATGGCTGACTGAAAACCTGCACGACGAATGGCGTGCACCTTGTCACGAAGTGGGGAGGGCCGATGGAACACGGACTCTGCTCCGGTTGACGCGGGTTTCCGACTCCGCGGGAGTGGAGAAAAATCTTGGCATTGGGTCGTTTTGAGGGAGAGATCCGATGCGCAGATCAAGAGTTTGCACAAGAAAGGGAAAGCCAGAATGCGTATCGTCGGGCCGAACCCAGTTCAGCGCCAACCCCGCCTTCTTTTTATTCTCTCCGTCCTTACATTTTCCTTGGCCACAGACTTTGCTCGGGGGCAAACACAAAGGATGGGGCCATTCAAATACCCAGTTCTCTGCCAATGGGTTGGAAGGGCAATCGATTCAGGAGGAACCGCTGGCAATTCCAGCCTGTTTGTAACCCTGAGGATTTGCTAAGTGTAACGAACCAGAGGCGTTGGTGTGTATATACATTGTATACTTTATTTACTTGACAATGGTTAGGGCGTCTGTTAAAAACATGGTTTGTTTCAGGAAGTCGATGTACCAGGGCTGGACAAGTTAAAGTTATTCCTCCCAGGCTCATCCCTACTCCCTGACCGGACGGTCCACAAGAATACCTTGCCATCGGGGGATTAGGGTGTTTCGGCAATCAGTGCGTTTTTTCAAGGAGAAGTTTCAATCTGCGGGTGCGACTTTTGGTTTGGTACTGGTCTTGTGCAGCCTCGGAGTGGGGTGCCGCTCCGGATTCATTGTTCAGCCACTCTCGGGATGTAAGAGCGGGGAAAGCGGGTGCCAGCCATCTCCTGTGCCAGCGTCGAGCTTGAACGCTCAGCCGGTGGCCATCAACTCAGGACAGTCATCTATTCTGAGCTGGTCATCGCGGAACGGCACGACGGTTGACATTCAACCGGGTATCGGGCACGTGCAGGCAATGGGTTCCGTGAGGATTTCTCCGAAGCAGACCACTACGTATACTCTGACTGTTACTGGCAGTGGCGGCACCAGCAAGACATCTGCAACAGTGAATGTAGGTAGCACGACGCAGCCCGCTGGGGTACATCTCAGCCCCGGCGATGATATCCAGGCGGCGGTGAAATCAAACCCTACCGGCACCACTTTCATTTTGGCCCCGGGCGTATACCGAATGCAGAGCGTGGTGCCTAAAGAAGGTGACGTCTTTTCCGGCCAGACAGGAGCTACCCTTGTTGGCGCTGCACTGATTTCTCCTTCATCATGGAAACAGGCTTCTTCAAGCGTGTGGGTGGCCCAGGCCACCGGCATTACTGCTGAGCCCTCCTACGGAGGCGTCTGTGACTCAAGCCATCCGGCTTGCAAGTATCCCGAGGACCTGTTTTTTGATTCCAAACCTCTGACGCGGGTGGCGAGCCTTTCACTGGTGGCGCCGGGCAAGTGGTACCTGGACTACAGCACGGAGAAGGCCTAT